>Ga0114951_10000239_pt1 | contig 80028 bp, 64 predicted proteins | sample AM7aDNAmetaG_FD_88677 | JGI IMG/M metagenome (GOLD analysis project Ga0114951, IMG submission 88677) | Freshwater microbial communities from Finland to study Microbial Dark Matter (Phase II) - AM7a DNA metaG | ecosystem: Environmental > Aquatic > Freshwater > Lake | place: Finland: Lake Alinen...
CAGTTTCGCGGTCAGTTGCACCTTCTCGGAGGCGTAGTTGGCGTTGAGCCAGGCCACGCGCACGCCGCTGGCGATGTTGTCCTCCATGTCGCGAATATTTTCCTCGGCGGCCCGCGCCTTCAACTCCGCTTCCGACTGGCGCGCGGCGTAGAGGCCGCCCTCATAAAGCGGGATGCTCATGAACAGGCCGCCGGCGGCGTATTGACTTTTCAGTTGCGAGTTGTCGCGCTCCGGCGTGGCGCCCGCCGCCCCGCCGATTTTGATGGTCGGGTAATCCAGCGCACGCTCCGCCCGCGCAAACCGCTTCGCCGAATCGCGTTCCAGCCGCAGTTGCGTCAATTCCGGCCGGGTCACCATCGCCTGGTTGACCAGCGGCGAAACGTCGGCGGGGACCGCTCCCGGCATCGGCTCTTCCACCAGCAGGAAATCCTGCTGTTCGCGGTAGCCAAGAATGTTGGACAGCGCGACCGACGCCGCTTTCAGGTCGTTGCGGGCTTTGGCCAGCAGCAGTTTGCCTTCCTCCAGTGTGACGCCCGCAAAACTGAGGTCGAGTTCCGATTTCAACTTGTTCTCGGTCAGCACCTTCACCTGATCGTAAATGAGCTGGCGCGTCGCCACCGTTTGTTCGGCCACGGCAACCACCGACTGGGCTTGCAACGCGATGAAATACGCGGCGTTGACCTGCACGAGGATGAAGTCGCGGACGGCCTCGGCGTTTTCCTTCGTGGCACGGGCATGGAGCCGCGAACTCTCTGTCAGGTTCGAGGTGCGTCCGAAGTCGGTGACAAGCTGGCTCAGCGTCAGCCCGCCGGAAGCGCGGTCGAAGGCGTGCGCCGCGCCGAGCGATCCCGCCGCGATGCGGGTGTTGGAGGGGTCGCCCGTGCCGACGGCGCTGATGTCACTCGAAATCTGCGGCAGGAACGCCGAGCGCACCTGAAGGACAACCTGGCTGGCGGCCAGCGCCTGCAGTTCGGCGGCGGAGATTCTCGGATGGTGTTGAAGGGCGATCTCCTGCGCTTCTTTCAGCGTCAACTTCTTGGGCTCGGCGGCCAGCGCGGACGCGATGCTGAGCGCCAGCAAACAAACCAACGGCGCACGTCGTGTTTTCATACAGGTTGGGTTTCGTTCGTTTCCGCAGGAGGCGTTGCCGGGCTGGAGCCTTCGTCGCGCTTGCGGTAGGCGATCAAATACGCCGCTGGCACGATGAACACTGTCAACACCACCGACACGGTCAGGCCACCAATGATGGCGCGAGCCAACGGCGCGTAAGCCTCGCTGCCCGTGCCCAGTTTGAGCGCCATGGGGATCAAGCCGATCATCGTCGCCAGCGAAGTCATCAGCACCGGCCGCAGACGGATGCGGCAGGCGAGCGAGACGGCCTTCCGCAACGGTATGCCGTCGGCGCGGAGCCGGTTGGTAAAGTCCACGATCAAGATACTGTTCGAGACCACGATGCCGACCATCATCACCACGCCCATGAGCGACATCACATTGAGCGTGGTGCCGGTCATCGCCAGGGTCAGGAGCACGCCGGTCAGGCCGGTCGGCACCGCAAGCAGGATCAGCAAAGGGTCCAGGAACGACCGCATCTGCGCGACGAGGATCAAATAAACGAGCAATGTGGCAAGAATCAGTCCCAACCAAAAACTCTTGAACGACTCGCGCATTGCCTGCACCGAGCCGCGCACGTTGACGACCGTGTTTTCCGGCAACTTGGTTTCGTCCACGATCCGCTGCACATCGGCATAAACGTGACTCAAGTCCTCGCCGGTGGGCGCTACGTAAACATCCACGGTCCGCCGGATCTGATAGTGGTCCACCTCGGTGGGTGCCGAGATACGCGAGATGTGAACCACGGAGTCCAGGCGTGTCGGATACTTCAAGTTCGTGCCGCGCAACGGCATGGCGCCGAGATCGGCCAGGTTTTTCACGTAGTTCTCCGGATACTGCACGGTCAGCAGGTAATTGTTGCCCGTTTTGGGGTCAATCCAATAACTCGGGGCAATCGTGCCGTTGGAGCTCAGCGCGGTGATGAGGCTGTCCGCGATTTCCTTGGTGCTGAGGCCCAATTCGCTGGCGCGTTCGCGGTCAATGTCAATTTTCAGCGCGGGATAATCCACGTCTTGCGGCACCAACACATCGCTGACTCCCGGCAGTGTGCGCACCCGGCCGGCGATCTGCGTGGCGATGGCGTGGGCGGTGGCGACGGTGGAACTGCTGACCTGGATGTTCAGCGGCGCGGGCATGCCCTGGTTGAGAATGGCGTCCACCAAACCGCCCGTCTGGAAATAGGCGCTGAGCTGCGGCAAGTCGCGCCGAAGCCGGGCGCGCACCTGGTCCATACAGTCGAAGCTGCTGAGACGGTGACCCTCGTTCAGACCGACTTGCACGACCGCCGTGCTCGGACAGGAATTGGGATTGAGGATGGAGTTGAACCCCGGTGTGGTGCCGATATTGGACACGAGGATTTTCAGGTCTTTCGGCGGCACGACCTCGCGGACAATTTGCTCCACATCGCCGACCAGTTTCTCGGTCAGTTCGAGGCGCGTGCCGGAGGGTGCTTTGACACTGATGACGAACTGGCTTGGATCCGTGCGCGGGAAGTAGGCTTTGCCGATCATCGGATAAAGCCCCATGCTGAGCACGAAAACACCGGTGATGCCGATCACGGCGGCCACCGGGCGCAGCAGCGTCCAACCCACGGCCGTGTCGTAACCGTCGAGCATCGCGGTGAACTTGCGATTGAACCAGGCATTGAACCGCTGGCCCCAGCCTTTCGGTTCGACGGGCGAGTGCCCGTCGTGCGCTTGATGGCCCTTGATCAGGTGGGCGCAGAACAGCGGCACCACCGTCATCGCCACGAGGTAGGAGGCGAACATCGACAGCACCACCGCCAGCGCCAACGCGGAGAACAGAAACTTGCTTACGCCGTAGAGGAACGTCACCGGGAAGAAGACGACTGCCGTGGTCAGCGTGGCCGCCAACACGGCCAACTGCACCTCCGCGCCACCGCGTTCGGCGGCCACGTCGGGCGGCTCGCCCATTTCCAAATGGCGGAATATGTTTTCCAGCACCACCACCGAATTGTCAATCAGCCGCGAGAAGGCCAGCGCCAGCCCGCCGAGAATCATCGAGTTCACGGTGCTGCCCCCCGTCTGCAGCGCAATGAACGCGGCCAGCGCCGACAGTGGAATGGACAGAAACACCGCGACGGTGGCCCGCATGTTGCCCAGAAAAATCAGAATCATCAGCCCCGTGAGCACCAGGCCGATGGTTCCTTCGTGAATCAACGTTTCGATGGCGGTGCGCACGAACACCGATTGATCGAAGACCACTTGCGTGACCAACCGTTTGGGCACGTCCAAGAGGTGAGCGACGACGCTCTTGACGCCATCCACCACCGCGATGGTATTGGCGTCGCCGCCCTGCTTTAACACGGGGAGATACACGGACGGCTGGCTGTTGACGCGAACCTTGTTGAATTGGATTTGCGAGGCATCCTGGGCCTTGCCCACGTCCGCCACCAGCACTGACGCGGCGCCGACGGTTTTCAGCGGCACCAAGTCAATGTCCTTCATGGCATTGATCTGGTTGTTGGCATAAATGTTGTAATCGTACGGTCCGATCTTCACGTCGCCGGCCGGCAGGATCAGATTGGCCTGGTTGACGGTGCGCACCACGTCCATCACGCTCAACTGATGCGCCTCCAGCTTGAGCGGGTCCACATACACCATGATCTGCCGATACTTGCCGCCGAAGGCCGGCGGCACCGACGCGCCGGGGATGCCGGCCATCTGGTTGCGGATGGTGAACTGGCCCAAATCCCGCAACTGGGATTCGGTCAGCCCCTCGCCTTTCAGCGTCACCAAACACACCGGCAGGCTGGAGGCGTCGAACTTCATCACAATCGGCGGCAGCGTGCCTTGGGGCAGATAGCGCAGGCTGGCCATCGCCAGGTTGGCAACGCTGTTGGCGTCCGAATCCGGGTTCGTGCCCGGCTGAAAATAGATTTTGATGAGGCTGACGCCGGTCAGCGAGCGCGATTCCATGTGGTCCATGCCGGGGGCCAGCGTGAACATGCGCTCGAACTGGCCGGTGATGTCGTTCTCGATCTGCTCCGGCGGCATGCCGGAGTAAAACGTGGCGACCACCACGACGGGAATGTTAATCGGCGGAAACAAATCCACCGGCATCCGCACCAGACTGGTGACACCCACCACGCAGGTGATCAGGCAGATGACGATGATCAGATATGGAAAACGAAGAGCAAAGCGTGACATAACGGTCTCTAAAGATTTTGCGCGGCTTCTTTACGACTCCTTCCAGACGACGGCTTCGCGCAGCTTCTCCAAGGAGAAGTTGCTTCCACGGCACACGGCGGCGATCTTTTCCGCGCGTTGCCGGAATTTCTCCGCGACGGCGGGGATGTCGGCGGCAATTCCCTTGGGAATGGACAACACGCCGTGGCAATCGCCGTGGATCAGGTCGCCGGGCCGGATGGTCAAATCGCCTACTTGGACGGGCTTGCCAAACTCCAGGATGTGAACGTAGGCGTGCGAGACGGCCACGCTGCCCGCGAAAACCGGGAAGCCCATCGCGGACAGGGCGGGCAGATCGCGCACGGCGCCGTTGGTCACCGCGCCCACGCAGCCGAGAGCTTTCAGAATGTTGGTCTGCGTCTCACCGATGAACGCGCCCGTGCCGGGTTTCTCGTCGGAGTCCTGGACGACCACCACGCGCGGCCCGGGAATCGTTTGCACGTAGTTCCACCAGTTCCACCAATTCGTATCGTCGGGATGAAGATGCGGGCGGGCCAGCACTCCGGTGCAACGGATTCGCACGGTTGCCGCGTAACCGATCATCGCCGGCAGGGTGGGAAAAACACTGTGGATGGTTGAGAGAGCGTAGCCTTCGTCGCGCAGGCGCAGGTCGAAGGTTTCGATGGCGTTGGCGACCATGCAGGTGCTGAGCTGCCGGATCGCGTTCAGTTGGTCGGTGCTTAGGGTTTCCTTCATTGATGGGGTCTCCAGAACTGAGGGCCATCGTCCGGTTTCATTCGGTATGGTTGCCATTCGTCAGTTTCGGCCTGACTTTTTGGCCGGGTTTCACCAACGAGCGGGCGCCGATCATCACCAAATCGTTTTCCTTCAGCCCGCTGGCGACTTCGACCTTGTAGGGCGTGGCCACGCCGATCGTGACGGGCCGTTCCTCGATTTGATCTTGCGCGTTCACCAGATACACGGTGGGCTGTTTGCCGGGAGCGACCGCCTCGACCGGAACCGTCAGCGCGTTTTCCCGGCGGTCGAACTTCAAGGTCACGAAGGCATAAATGCCGGGAATCAGTTCCAGATCGGGGTTCGGCACTTCCACCTCGGTCTCCATCGTGCGCGTGACCGGATCCACCTTGTGGGTGAAGCGGGTGATCTTTCCCGTAAAAGTTTTCTTCAGTGACTCCACGCGGACATCCACCGAATCGCCGGCGTGGATGCCGGAGACGTAGTTTACGGAAACGGGGAAATCCAGCCGCAACCGGTAGTTGTCCGAAACGCGCACCAGCGGCATGGTCTGGGTGTTCGACGCCGTGCCGGCCTGGATCAGCGATCCCGGGTCCGCGTAACGATGCGTGACGATGCCATCGAAAGGCGCGGTGATTTGCGTATATTCAACGAGCGTCTTGTCTTTTTCCACTTCGGCCTTGGTGGCGGCCACGGTGGCGGCGGCGGTGCGTTCATTGGCCTCGGCGGTGTCGAGGTCTTGTTGGGCGACCAGACCGGGATGTTCTTTGCTGACGGACACCAAGCGTGTGTTGATGAGGCGCGCGTTGGTGTAATCCGCCTCGGCCTTTTGCTGCTTGGCCTCGGCGTTGCGCAACTCGTCATGCAACTCCGGCACTTCCAGCGTGGCCATGAGTTGCCCGGCCTTGACCTTGTCGCCGAAATCCACGTTCATCTTGTCCACGTAGCCGGAAACCTTCGCGTGAAGGTCCACTTCCAAGTAGGGCCGGAACTCGGCGTAGCACATCAGTTCGCTAGACAGATCCTCGCGTGCCGCCTTGGCGACGGCGACGGAGAACAGGTGCCCGCCCTCCTCAGTTTTAATTTCCTTGCGAAAACCGCGCACGGCGAACACCGCGCCCGCTATGGCGGCCGCCGCCACGAGAATGATCAAGCTCCATCGTTTCATTCGAATCAATTGCCCTCGCTTGCTTTGGTTGTTTCTTCCGCCGTTTCGGCGCGCGCCGCCGCCAGCGGCAACTCCACGCTGAAACAGCTCCCGCGGTCCGGCTCGCTTTCCACGCGGACCTTGCCGTCGTGCGCGTCGCAGATGGCCTTCACGATCGAAAGACCCAGGCCGGCGCCGCCCATCTCACGCGAGCGCGCCTTGTCCACGCGATAAAACCGCTCGAACAAATGCGGCAACGCGTCGGCCGGAATGCCCATGCCGTTGTCGGTGACTCCCATCCAGGCCCTGCCGTCGGTGACGCACACGGCCACGGTGACCGTTCCGCCCGCGGGCGTGTATTTGATGGCGTTGTCGAGCAGGTTGACGACCACCTGTTTCAGCCGCGCGCGGTCGCCCTCGACGGTCACGCCGCGGGAAATAGCGCGCGATAACGACACGCCCTTGTCTTCCGCGAGCAGGCACATCTGTTCGGTGGTTGTCATCGCCAGTTCGCCGAGATCGAACCGAACCCGCTCGGTCTGCGCCTCGCCGGCATCGAGCCGCGACAACGCGAAAAGCCCCTCGACGATTCGCGCGAGCCGGTCCACTTCTTCCAGCACGCTGCCGATGCTGTCGCGCGTGGCCGCGGGCAAACCCGGCGCGCCCACCGCGTTCTCCAACTCGCCCCGGATCACAGTGAGTGGCGTCCGCAACTCGTGCGAGGCGTCCGCCAGGAACCGCCGCGTGTAGTCGAACGATTCATTCAACCGCGTGATCATGCGGTTGAGCGCTTCCGAGAGCCGCTGCAACTCGTCGTCGGTCGGCGGCACCGGCAGCCGTTCGCCGAGGTTGTGCGAACTGATCCGCTCGGCAGTACGAGTGATGACGCCCACCGGCGTCAGCGCACGGCGCACCAGCGCGTAACCGCCGAGGATGGCGATGACCAAAATCGCCGGCAAACCGAGCGCCAGCGGCAACATCATCTGTTGCAACACGGTCTGGATCGGCGCGCGCGACGCGCCGACTTCGATGACGAAACTCCTGTCGCCCGCCTGGCACACGAGCGTCTCCACGAGCAACGGTTTCCAATCCGGCTCCATTTCGTTGCGCAGCATCTCGTGCGGCGTCGGCACCGGCGGGAGTCGCACCCCGGCCGGATCGAAGCTCGCGTCGAGCGGCTTGCCCGACACATAAAGCAGCGCGCCACCGCTCGCCACGCGGATGAACCGGCCGCTGCGCTCCGGCGCGTAACGCTCGTTGATTTCCGTCGCAAGGGTTTTCGCGTCCACGTTGCCGCCCGCGCTCGTCAACAACTCGGCGATCTGGTTCGCGCGGCGGCTGAGCGATGCGCCGAGACTGGTTTCCAGGTAGTGCGCGAGCTGCCAGTAGATGAAGGCGCCGAAGATCACAAAGACCGCGCACAACCAGCCGGCATACCAGCTCACCACCCGGAAACCGATGGAGCGCGTGTTCATGTCCCCGGCTCTTCGGTAATGCAGTAGCCGACGCCACGCACGGTGCGGATCAGTTTCTGCGGGAACGGATCGTCCACCTTCGCGCGCAAGTGGCGGATGTAAACGTCCACGATGTTCGTCAAGCCCTCGAAGCTCTGGTCCCAGACGTGCTCGATGATCATGGTGCGGGAGAACACGCGGGCCGGATGGCTCATGAGGTATTCGAGCAGCGAGTATTCCTTCGAGGTAAGCTCGATCCGCCTGCCATCGCGCTTGACCTGCTGCGTAAGCCGGTCCAGTTCGAGACCGTCCACGCGCAACACGTTCTCTCGTGCGACCGGCCCGCGGCGCAGCAACGATTTGATCCGCACCAACAGCTCGGCGAAGGCAAACGGCTTGGTCAGGTAATCATCCGCGCCGGCCTCGAAGTGCCGGACCTTTTCCGCAGTGGCGTCGCGCGCGGTGAGGATGAGAATGGGCACGCTGGTGTTCTTGCGCCGGATGCGGCTCAACACCTCCGTGCCCGACAGTTTCGGCAGCATCAGGTCGAGAATCACGAGGTCGTAGTCGTTGGCGCTGGCCATGTCCCAACCGCTCTCGCCGTCGCGGGCAACATCCACCGCGAACCGTTCGGCGCGCAAACCGCGCGCAACGAAGTCGGCAACCTTGTTTTCGTCTTCGATCAACAGGCAACGCATAGGATTAAGTAACCGCCCTAGTAAACAATGCCGGCATTAAGGCTGCATTGACGGCAAATTAAAATCCGTTCATACAAGTTCGCAAGTGCCGCCGGTCAATTACCGGCCTGCCGTTTGGGGCCGCCGCTCAAAAAGCGGCAATAGTCCGGCAAAATCCGAGTTGCCCGCGCCTCTCATTCGGAGCAATATGGCCGCTTTTATTATAAAGGCGAAAAGAATCATTGAAAATGAATGGCACTATCCGAACCGTCGCGGGAATCGTTGGGCTGCTCCTCCTGTCCGCCCCCAGCCGCGCGCAATCCGCGGCCAGCCCGGCGCCCATTGAGGCGACCGTGCCGCCCAAGGCCAGCCCGGCGCTCGTGGAGCCGGCCGCGCCGCCCAAGAATCCCGAATGGCGCACCACCGTCAGTGTCGCCGTGTCCGAATGGTTCGACAGCAACGTGTTTCTCCAGGACGTGACCAGCCAGGCGCATCGCCAGTCCATGGTCACCTCCGTGGCGCCGTTCTTCGGCGTCGAATGGAATCCGGAGCCGGAATTTCAGATGGCCGTCAACTATTCGCCGGATGTGGTCCGTTACGCGTCGGACCCCACCGAGGACCATACCGACCATCGTGGCAACATCAACTTCGCCGGCCAGTTCGGCGACGCCACCTACGAGGTGCTCAACTCGGCGACGTGGATTGACGGCAGCCGGACGGACGTGACGTTCCCCGGCCCCGGCGGCGCGCCCGCCATCGGCGGCATTCCCATCCGCGACCGGCGTCAGGCGCTGAATCTGAAAGAAAGCTTCAAGTTGCAGTATCCGATTGGCGACTGGTTCGTCCGGCCGGTGGGCGGCTGGTATATGAACGACTACAAGACCGCCTACAGCGCCGCTCCGGGCTACGAGAACTACGCCAGCCGGACGGACATTAACGGCGGTGTGGACATCGGCTACAAGGTGTATGAGAAGACGTATGCCGTGGTGGGCTATCGCAGCGGCCATCAGGATCAGGATGCGCTACCGGGCAGCCCGATGGAGTATTCGAACGACTACAACCGGTTCCTCTTCGGCGGCGAAGGCAGCCCGCTGCCGTGGCTGAAGTTCGCCCTTTTGGCCGGCCCGGAAATTCATTACTTCGATTCGAACGTGGCGACGGGGTTCTACCACAACCAGAGCCAGCTTTATGTGGATTTCTCCGCGACGATGACGTTGGACAAGGCGGATTCGCTGACGCTGTCCGCCAAACGTTACACGCGGCCTGGATATACCGGCCGCAGTATGTTGAGTGAGTTGCTTTGCGAGGCGGCCTGGAAGCACAAGTTCACCGATGCCTTGACGGCCAGCGCCGGTTTCACCAGCTATTTGGCGGATTACTTCCCCACGGTTCGCAACGATGATATCTACACGCCTGCCGTGGGGTTGACCTATCAGTTCAACAAACACTTCAGCGCGGAGCTTCGCTATTCCTACGACGTGGCCAACAGCGAAGTGCCCGACACCGATGGCCGCGAATTCCAGCGCCAGATCGCGATGCTCAGCCTGCGCTATACATTCTAGCCATCCCACCCCCGGCGCCGTCCTCGTTCGCCACGCGCGCGGCGCGGGCAGGCAGCACCGGCGGCTTACCGGCCGAAGATGGTATTCAGCAGCATGCCCGAGCTTTCTTCCACCCATTGATTGCGTAGCGCGGTCTTCGCCGCCGTGGTGGCCGTCATGACCACATGCACCTTGCCGTGCTCCTTCCGGATGTGAACGCACGTGCCGGGCGACATCTTGATATGACGGCCAAAGAAACCGTTCTGCCACGTGGCCACCGGCACCCGCTGGCCGCTCTGGTCCTGGGCGTAATACGTCTTCGTCGCCGGATCCGCCATCACCCCCGGAAACTTGAACAGAAAGTATTCTTCGGTGAGCGCATCGCCTTTGGTCTCATACAGCTCGTTACTAAAGGTGATGTCCGCGTAGAGCGCCTGATCTTTGTCGCTCCACGTCAGCTTCGTCTTTGTGACGCGGCCTTCGGCGGAGGTTTGCGCTTGGTCAGGGCTGGCGATGGTGACCGAACCGGCCCACAACGGGCTGGCCAGCAATGTCACCGCCAGACAGGCAGCCATTTTCGTTGCGCTATGCGCCTTCATGGTTTCTTCGTTCTTTCGTTTCGTGCTTCCCAAACCGCGCTCCGGATTTCTGCGGCGCGCATCAGTCTAGCAGAACCGGCACAACTTGCATTAAAACCGCGTGAACAAGAAATTGAAAGTCTTTCGGCGTCATCGCGCGCGGGTTGGCTCGACACTCCTCCACGTCGAGATGGCGCTCTGGTCTCCGCATCTGTTTGGCCGATGACATACGACGACTCCAAACCGCGTCCACGTCTTACCGGCCCACAAGGCGTTCGAACAACAACCCCGTGTTTTCCTCCAACCAGTGATTGCGCCGCCCAAACGCAGGTGGCGTTGAGGTGGCCGTCAAGACCACGCGCACATCGCCGTGCGCCTCCCGGATGTGAATATACGTGCCGGGCGATAACGTGATGTGACGGCCCAGGAAACCGTCCTGCCACGTGGCCACCGGCACCCGCTGGCCATTGTTGTCCTGGACGTAGTACGTCTTCGTTGCCGGGTCCGCCGTCACCCCCGGAAACCTGAACAGGAAGTATTCCTCGTTGAGCGCGTCGCCCCTGGATACATATAGATCATTGCTGAACGTGATGTCCGCGTAGAGCGCCTGGTCTTTGTCGTTCCACTCAAGATTCGCTTTCTTAACGCGGCTCTCGGCGTTGGTTTGTGCCTTGTCGGGACTGGCGATCGTGACCGGACCGGCCCACAACGGACTGGCCAGCAGCGTCACCGCCAGACAGGCAACTGTTTTTGTCATGCTGTTCGTCTTCATTGCCTTTGCCCTTTCGTTACCATTGGGTTGTTCGCTACGGGCTGCTCATGTTCTCTAACTTCCACCTCTAATAAACACCCTTCGCATTAAAACCGCATGAATCAGGAATTAAAAACTCTTCAACGGCGGCGCGGCCAGGTTCACGCGACACGATTGTAATTTCCACCCCTTCAACGGCGCGTGGAGGATACACCCTGGTCTTGCGCTCCGCTTCCCCGAGGCCACACCGGCGGCTTCCAAGACTCTGCTTGTCAACCGCCGGCGCGATCTTCTTCAGTCGGATGCGCGGCGCTGGCGGATTGCAACCACGCTTTACCGGCCCGCGATGTGTTCCATCATGAATCCCGTGCTGTCTTCCACCCAGTGATTCCGCCGGGCGACCATCGGCGGGGTCGTCGTGGCCGTCAGGACCACGCGCACGTTGCCGTGTTTCTTCTGGATGTGAACATAGGTGCCGGGCAACAACTTGATGTGACGACCCAGGAAACCGTCCTGCCACATGGCCACCGGCACCCGCTGGCCGCTGTCGTCCTGGGCGTAGAACGTCTTCGTCGCCGAATCCGCGCTCACTCCCGGGATCTCGAACAGGAAGTAATCCTCAACGAGGGGAATGCCTCCCCCCACATACAAATCATTGCTGAACGTGATGTCCGCAAAGAGCGCGTGGTTTTTCTCGCTCCAAGTGAGGTTGGCCTCCTTGACGCGGCATTCGGCGTGGGTTTGTGCCTTGTCGGGACTGGCGATGGTGACCGATCCAGCCCACAACGGACTGGCCAGCACTGTCACCGCCAGACAGGCAACCATTTTCGCTACACTGTTCGTATTCACTGCCTTTGTCCTTTCGTTAAAATCCTGTTACAGACCTGTTCATATTCTGTAACTTCCAAACAAAATAGACTCCCTCCACATTAAAACCGCTTGAACCTCACATTAAAATGGTTCAACGCCGGTCCGCGAAGGTTTGAACGGCCCAACCGCCATCGGCCCCGCCTGTTGCCACAACATTTTCTTGCTTCACGCCGCGCCCCCTGATACCAGACACGCCACTATGCCAGCCATGCCACCGTTACCGATGTCCCGCCCTTCCGCCGCGGCGGGCAACCAGCCCAAGGGTTTCATGAACCTCTTCCGCGCGCCGGACGGGAGGAATCTTTTCGTTACCTTCGTGCTGGTGACATCACTGTTTTTGCTCTGGGGCTTCTGCAACGGCCTGATTGACGTGCTCAACAAGCACTTCCAGAACACTCTCCACATCAGCAAGGCGCAGTCAGGACTCGTGCAGTTTGCCAACTATATCGGCTACTTCCTGATGGCAATTCCGGCGGGGTTGTTGGCCAAGCGCTTCGGCTACAAAGGCGGCATCATCATCGGCTTGGCGCTTATCGCGATCGGCGCATTTTGGTTTATTCCGGCCACCAGCATCGGCACCTACTGGGCGTTTCTCACCGGATTGTTCGTCCTAGCCACAGGGATGACCTGCCTGGAGACGATCGCCAACCCTTACACCACTGTCCTCGGTCCTTCGGAGTCCGGTGCCGCGCGTATCAACATGGCCCAGACTTTCAACGGCGTCGGTTGGATTCTCGGCCCGATTGTTGGCGGTCATTTCATCTTCGGCGGCGGCGGCGAGGGCGCGGCCGGCGCCAGTAACGCCGGACTCTACATCCCCTACATGGGAGTCGCCGTCATCGTGACCGTGATCGCGATCATCTTTGTCTTCGCCTACGTGCCCGACCTGCAGGCGGAAGAGGAAGGCAGGGCGGCGGCCGCCAACGGCGCGGGCATTGATAAGCCGCTCTGGCAGCGGTGGCATTTCACGCTCGCCGTGGTGGCGCAGTTTCTTTATGTCGCGGCGCAGACCGGTATCTTCAGCTTCTTCATCAACTACGTCGTCGAGAACGTGCCGGGCATGACCGACCTGACGGCGAAGAACTGGCTGGGCGTCGGCGGTTTTGGCCTGTTCATGCTGGGCCGTGCCTGCGGCAGCGCCGTGGTCGGTATGACCAAGCCGCACAAGGCGCTCGCCACCTATGCGGCGATTAACGTCGCGCTCTGCGCGCTGGCAATGACCGGATTTAAGAGTGTCGGATTCACAGTGTTTGGCTCCTTCTGCAACATCGGCGTCCTCGCGCTGTTCGGTTCGTTCTTTTTCATGTCCATCATGTTCCCGACGATTTTTGCGCTCGGCATTCGCGGCCTCGGTGAGCACACCAAGTTCGCCTCATCGCTGATCGTGATGAGCATCGTCGGCGGCGCGATCGCCCCGCCGTTCATGGGTTGGATCGCCGACGTTCAGAGCATGAAGATGGGCTTTGCGGTGCCGACGGTCTGCTTCGTGGCCATCGCCCTCTACGGCGCGTTTTGGCCAAAACTGGAATACAAAGACACCGGTCACAAAGTCGCCGTCTGAGCGGCGGAGCGATGGCTCACGCCGTCGCGCCGGCCAACAACGCCAGCGAGCCGAGACCGTAGAAAGTATATTCCACGTCCGGCTGATCGTCCCACGCGCCGGCGCGAAATCCGCCCGACGGCGTCGCGAGCGATTCCACAAACCGCCGCGCGGCGTCGCGGTTCGCGCGGTCCATCGCGCCGAGTTCCTCCAAGGTCAACAACGCCGTGAACGTCGAGAGCAAATCCGCCGCCGGTGCGCTGCGGTTAGCGTGGAAGCCGCCCTCGACCGGCGACTGCAACGCCGCCAGCGCGTCCGCCGCGCCCCGCGTCAGACTGGCGGCGGCGTCGAGCATTCCTGCCAACGCCACGGCCGCCGCCGTCGGGTTCGCACCACTGCGTTTCATCACCGGCAATTCCACGAATCCGCCGTCGTCGCGCAACCGGTTTTTGAGGAAGCTGGCGATCCGGTCTGGCTCTGGCAACGGTCGCTGGATCATCCCATACACCAGAGCCGCCAGAAACGTGTGGTAGGTGCTGCCCATCGCCGCGCCGGCTTTCTTCGCATAGCCGCCGTCCGGGCTGCGATGGGCCTCCAATGCCGCCGCGACTGCGTCCGCCAAGTCCGTCTGCTGCTCGCCCCACATATCCGGCCCGCCTGCCGCTTGAATCAGCCGGACCGCGTAGAGCAACGACACGAAATCAATGATGTTCACCGGCATGCCGGCCTGCTGCCGGACAAATACCGCCGCCCGTTCGCACACATCGAGCTGCAACGCGCCGGTGATCGCCAGTCCACGCAGCGCGAACGCGGTGTAGTAGAGGTCCGATTCCCCCTCGCGCCCCGCGAACCCGCCGTCGCTGCGCTGGCACGATGCCAGGAACCCTCGCGCCGCCGCGACGCGTCCATCCGGGAGACAAGCCACGCCGGCCGCCAGCCGCAAATGCAATCGTTCCAGATAACCCAGGTCGGACATCGCCTCCAGAGTAGCGCAAAACGCGCCGCCGCTTCCAACTATTGCTTCGCCAAAATCCGCCGGAAGATTTCCAGTGTCTCTTCGGCCATCCGCGCCGCGGTGAAATCGCGGTGCACCGTCTCGTGTCCGCGCCGGCCCAATTCCTCGCGCAACCGCGCATCCGCCACCAGCCGCGCCAGACCGTCGGCAAGCGCGCGTGGATCATCGGGCTTGGCCAGCAAACCTCCACCGGTCGCTTCCGCCAGTTCCGGAAACACCCCGTGCGCCGGTCCGACGAACGGCACGCCACAAGCCAGCGCCTCCAGCACCGGCAGGCCCTTTGGCTCGGGATACGTCGCCGGCATCGAGAACACGTCGAGTCCCCGCAAAAATTCGATCTTGCCCGCGCGATCCAGTTCGCCGGCATAATCGAACTGCTCCGCCAATCCCCATGTCGTCATGTCGCGCCGGATTTTTTCGAGATACGCGCGGCCGGACTCGCCGAGATAACCGCCGGCGCGCAGCCGCGTTGGCCCGACGTCCGGCATCTGCCGCAAGAGACGATAGGCTTCGCAGAGCAGATGCAGTCCCTTCTCCGGCGCGAGGCGCGCGAAGAAGCCGATTGTAATCGGGGTTCGGGATTCCGGATTCGGGGTTCGAGGGTTCCCGGCAAAACCGTCGAGGTTGAGGCCGGGCCGGACGACGTGGATGCGGTCGCGCGGCACGCCGAGAAACTCCACCATAAAACCGGCATAGTAACGGCTCATGGCGATGAACGCGTCCGCATCGCTGCAACGCTCGCGCAGCAACGCGCGGGCCTGCGACTGCGACGGCTCCGGCAGACCGTCGAGAAAAACATCCTCGCCCGGCAGACCACAGACCACCGGCACGCGCAATTCGCGGCGGATTTCGCGCGCCATGCCGGCCAGCAACGCATTGGTGAGGCAGACGATTTGCGGCCGGACCTCCTGCTTGAGCCACGCGATGAGCTTGCGCAACTCCTTCCGCTGGTTGCCGCCCTCGCCGCGCAGCATCGAAACGGTCAGCGCGCCCAGTTCCGCTGGGTTCGTGCGGTCCGCGAACCGCGACGCCAGCCGCAGCAGCGCGGGCGAATCGAACGCGCGATCCAGCCACCACGGCGTGTGGCGGAACAGCGCGAACTTTTGCTGGAGAAAGACATTGATACCGCCGAAAAAAACGCGCGGCAGGCTGACGTTCGCCTCATCGGTGCGCGTCGGCGTGTAGGTGGGGATGAGCGGCACATCGTGGCCAAGCTGCGCGAGCGCCGTGGCGAGCGTGTTGTCGTGGATGCACGCCCCGCAATACATTCCCGCCGCTCCGGCTGCGATGTAGGCGATTTTCATCGGTCAGCAGCGCTCGCGGTCCGGGCCGCTTCACCGTCCGACCGGCAACGGCGGCAGGTCGTGCTCCAGCAGGGTGTCCACGAAGAACGACAGCAGTTCGCGCAACGCGCCGGGTGTAGCGCTGGCGGCGACGGTCTCGCAGCGCTCGCGATACTTGCGCACCATCATTTCGGCCTGCTCGAAGACCTTGTGCGCGGCGTAAATCTGCCGCACGCGATGGATCGCACACTCGCACTTCTCCTTGTCGCCGAGAATGTCGCGCAGTTCGTGTTTTTGCGTCGGAGTCGCCGCCTCCAGCGCCAGCGCAAGCAGCAACGTCGGCCGCGCGCTGAACACGTCCTGCCCGCGCACAAGTTTGTTGTCGTTGTCGCCGTCCCAGTCCTTCAGGTCGTTGATGATCTGGTAGGCCACGCCCAGGTTGCGCGAAAATTCGGCGACGAGCGATTCGTGGGCGCCCACGGGGCCGGCCAGCCTCATGCCGGCGTAGAGCGCGGCTTCAAAGGCCGGCGCGGTCTTGAGCGCGTAAATTTTCAACGCATCGAGGGGTTTGATTTCCTTGCTGCCGCCGTCGCGCCAGAACAGCTCGGCACCCTGCCCTTCGGCGAGTTTCTCGTGCGCCTGCGCGAGGCGTTCCAGGATGTCGTTCACCATGTCCGCGCCGAGCGCCTTCGCCTCGCGGCTGACGAGCCGGTAGCCGAGGCCGACGAGGTAATCGCCGACGTTAATCGCCGTCGGCACGCCATGGCGGCGGTGAAGCGTCTCGCGGCCGTAACGATACGTGTCATCGTCCTCGATGTCGTCGTGCAGCAGCGACGCCTTGTGGAACACCTCCATCGCCATCGCCACGCGCCGGACCGCGGCCGGAAGCTCCACCGGCGTGCTCATGTCCGCGGGCCGGATGTTTTTGCCGCCGTTCATCGCGTCGTAAGCCGCCAGCGTGATGAACGGCCGGAACCGTTTGCCGCCCGATGCGATCCAGTCGTAGCCGAGCGATTCTGTCGCCCCGATGGGATCGGCGTCGCCGGGCGGCGCGACGCGGCTGCGCGGCGCGAGCGCGTTGAGCGGCGTCTCGGCAAACATGGCATTCGCTGCGCGCAAGAGGGGCAGGTAGGTGCGTGTGCGTTTCGGCGGCGCCGTGGCGCGAAGCTTCACCGCCTCGCTGACCCAGTCCACATCCACCGTCGTGGAGGCGCAATCCTGCGACAACAGCGGCACCGCCAGCGACGGCACGCCGACCTTGAGCACCTTGTCGAACGCCCGCTCCAGCGCGTTCAGGCAGGCGACGCCGAGCACCGCGTCCACCTCGCCGCTGGTGAGCACCTTCAGCATCGCCGGCGTTCCCTCGGCCACTAGCACCTTGTAACCGAGATCGTCTGCGGTGAGTTTGAAGTCCGCGATGACGCAGCCGCCGCAGCCCGTGCAGTTCATGCCCACGGCATCGTAGTCCGCCGGACACGTCTCGGCGTGCTTGAGGCAATGCGGCAACAGCAGCAGCCGCCGTTTGAAATCCACCGCCATGAATTGTTCGCGCCAGAACTCGTTGCTGATCGCGACCATCGTGAAGCCCAGATAGCCCGGCGGCAGCCCGGCCGCTTGCATCAACTGTTCGGCGTGGCTGCGGAGAAGTTCCTTCGTCAGCGGATGCGACCGGTCGAACTTCGCCGCCACGCGCGCCGCTTCCAGCCGGATTTTCAGCCGCAATTCCTTTGCCGGTGGAATCAGCTTCAGATGCGCCGTGCTCAAGTCATGCGCCTCCGGCTCGCCGCGCTTGGCGCGCGCCGGCCGGTTCGTCGATAAAATGTTTTCCGTTCCAATCCCCATGGGACTTGTAGGCCGCATCCTAACCAGTTGCTTGAAGGCGGCGCAAGCCTCCAGCTTGCGAATCCCGCCGTCCAGGACGAACGCAAGCCGGAAGCTTGCGCCACCCTGTCGCCGCGCCCTTTATTCGTGAGAGATCACGGTTCATGGCCCGTCGCCTCGCGAAACGCCTCGGTCGCAAAAATCAGCGGATAGAGCTTTTCGAAATACCAGAGCTTGGCGAAGTAAAACCCGATCGGCGACGGCTCGTGGAGTGCGCCCGCGTCGAGCCGCGCCGCCAGCCACTGCAAGCCGCGCCCCGCCGCAATCTCGCCATCGTAGCGCCCGCGCAATGCCGAAACCGCCAGTGACGTTTCCTCGACGCTCGACGGCGCACTCTTCGCGCCGCCCCAGCCGTCGTCGTCGTTCTGCGCCGCCACCAGCCACGCCCGCCCGCGCTGCGCCGCCGGTTCAGAGGCTAGGCCGAGCGCGCGATACGCCGCCAGCACGCGCGCGGTGCCATAGACAGGATTTTCATCGCCCGCCACATGCTCGTTGCCGAACCACAGCGGCAACCACGAGCCGTCCGCCCGCTGCTCGCGCGCGAGATAGCCAAAACCTGCTGTGATGGCGCGATCTATCGCTTCGCTGTAGCGGCGGTCCAGAACCGCCGGCTTTTCGTTCGCCGGCAAACGGCGGTCATGGACCGCCGCTACAGGGTTGTGCCACGCCGCCAGCGCGCGAATCACGTGCGCCGTCAGGTCCGCGCCGCTGCGGTCGAACGGCAGGTTCGTCCAGCCGCGGCAAAACGTCGGCCAGCCGCCGTCGCGGTTCTGCAAATCCAGCAGCCATTGCGCGCCGCGTTGCGCCGCGTCGCGCGAAGCGTCGTTGAGCGGCAGGCGCTTCAACGCCAGCAACGCGCCTGCCGTATCGTCGGCGTCGGGCACGCTTCCGGGCAGATGCGTCCAACCCCAGCCGCCCGGCGCGGCGTTGGTGTAGGGATGAACGTCGCGGAACTGGCACGAAAGAATCCAGTCGCGGGTGACTGTCTCTGGGAGCGCGGCCAGACTCCCATTCAGCGCATTCACGCTCAGCGTCGTCAGCCAGCATGAGAGATTGCTGTCAATCGGCCAACCACCGTCGGGCCGCACAGCGCTCACGAGAAATTCGACGGCCTTCCGCGCGACCGGGTGTTCGGCGCGTCCGCACGCCGACAGCGCCATCGTCACGAAGCTGGTCAACGGCACCGCCTCCAGAAACCCGCCGCTGGCCGGCTGGATTGACTCCAACACCCGCAGACTTTTTCCAACCGCCGCTGCGCGCACACCCCGCGCCAGCGGGTTTTTCGGTGGGCGTTTCGCAAATCGCGCCTGGCCGATGGCGATGAGCGCCGGCAGCGCGTAGCTCACCACTGGCAACCGCAGCGCCGCGAAGAACCGCGCCGGCACGCAGGCCAGCTCGAACGGCAGCGCGTCCACCTCGCTCCAGTCGGCGAGACCGGCCAGCGCGCACGTCATTAGGATCGGCACGGCGAACGTCTTGTCCTTGCCGTAGCGGGCGCGGACCGCTGCGATGCCGCCGGCGCGTGCGACGTAATCCCCGGCGCGATCCAGGCAGTGTTGATACTCGTTGGCGGCGCCGGCGATGTGAAACGCGGCGCGCGCGAGCATGGTGGTGGAAATGTTGCTGCGGCTTTTTGGCGTGTCTCCCCAGCCGCCGTCGCTGTTCTGATGCGCGGCGAGATAGCGAAGGCCGTTGAGGATCAGCGTGGAGTGTGGAGCGTGGAGCGTGGAGCGTTCAGAGACGCACGCCAGCGCGCACACCGCCGTGGCCGTCGAGAGCGCGGAAGTGGAAAGTTCGCCGGGCCAGAAGCCTTCAGCGTTGCGTTCGGCCAGCAATGCCTCGCGCGCAACTCTCCGGCATCGCTCGATGTCGGCATGGGCAATCTCGTGGTTCACACCGCCGCCTCGCGTTTCGGTTTCGGCTCCCGCAACTTTTTCGCGCCCCACGCAAACTTCGCCCGCCACTGCAGAGACTGGAGCCGGCCGGTCACCTGGATGAACAGCCGCTTGCCAATGCCGGAGCCCGCGCCGACCTGGTTGTCCCAATACATTTTCGGGATCCATTTGAAGTTCATTTCGTAGCCGAGCCGGAACAACCGCCAGTGGTCGGGCGTCATGTCGGCGATGGTGAACGGCTTGCCATGCTCCGGCAACACCGGCGCATGGAAGATCGGAAAGACGCAGAGTTTTTCGTGATACAGCCGCTCGATCAGCCGGACGGTTTTGCGCACATCGTCGGGTGTCTCGCCGGGCAGGCCGAGGATGACGCTGATGAACGGAAAGAAGCCGGCCCTCACCACCCTGCGGCAGGTCTCCTCGCAAAGGTCCGCCCACTCGCCGGGCTTCCACGGACGGATTTTTCCGCCGCGCATGTTGCGCTCGAGCAACTCGCCGCTGGCGGTCTCGACGCCGAGGTTGAGCCAGAGGTAACGATGCCGCTGCCCCTCGGTCATGATGGAATAAACCTCGCACAGGTCGTCGTCGCTGTAGCGCGCGGCGGAAATGATGTTGGCGTGGTCGAGTTGGATGAGGCGCAGACCGCGCAGATCGCGGATTTTCCGGACGAGCGATTTGAGCGCGGGCGGATTGACGCCATTGACGTGGCTTGGCGTGCCGTAACGAAAGAAATCCTCGCTGATGAGCACGATGTTGTCCACACCACCGGCAAGATTGGTCCTCACATCGGCGAGAATCGTTTCTTCCGGCAGATGCACCATCGGCTCGGCCGCCACCGTGCAAAAATCGCAGCCTTTGCCGCAGCCGCGGCTAATCTCGACGACGCCCATCGAGGTCGGGCCGGCAATGGCGGGAATATCCGCCGCCGACGGCGTGTCGGCCTGAACGAACGTCGGAGCGCCGCCGCCATCGGCGAGCTTCCGGAACAACTCCGGTATCACACCCTCGGCGTAACCGCTGACAACCGTGTCCACGCCGAGCGCGGCGCGCTGTTCTTCACGTTGCGCGAACTGCCAGGCGCCCGCGCCGCCGGCAACGACTCGGAACCCGAAGCGTTGTTTCAGTTCCCTCACCTGCCGAAGCAGCGCCTCGAACCACAACACGGTATAGAGCCGGCCGCCGGCCATGTCGGTCATGGTGGTGTTGCTCATGCCGAGGCCGAATGGATCGCCGGAAGCGACGGCGACGATCCGCGTGTCGCGGCCGACGACAGCGGCAAGGTTCTCCGGCGGCACGATGGCGATGTCATCCCGCAAAAAACCGCCGCGCAGTAAACTGGCTTCAATGCGGCGCAGGCCCAGCGGCGCTTTGCGGGCCAGCGGACCGGCGGTGGGCACGGGTCGCGAGAGAAACCGCCGCATGATGAATTCCGGCACGACGTTGGTCTGCACCGTACCCATGATGCCGTCGAACAACGTCGCGTAGTCCGCCATCAGCGTGCGGTCCGCCGTGAGGACGATGAGAAATCCGTTTTTCACAGTTTCGCGTCGTCCAGCGCATCCATCAGCTTGTCGAGGTTGTCCCTGGGCTTGGCCTCTTTCTCTGCGCCCGCCAGCGCCGCGTTGCGCTCGGCAGCCGCGAGCTGGACGGCAGCGGGCGCACCAAAAAGTTCTGAGAGATCAAGCTTCCGCGCGTCAAAGCTGGCTCCCGGCGCGCCGGCGATGGCCGGGGTGCGGTGCATCGGAAAGAGGATGGCGTTCTGCGGACAGACACGGCTGCAAGCGGGACAACCTTTCTTGCAGTTGTCCGGACTTTCGACAACGACGTGTCCGTCATCATCCACGCCGTAAACGCCGAAGAGACAAAAGTCGAGACACTCCATGCAGTCGTTGCAGCGACCGAAGTCAATGACAGGATACCAACGAGAAAGGGAAACTCCCGAAGGCTGCATGCGGATGACGGAAGGCAGCGTGACGGACGCCGCAGGGCCGGCGTTGGCAGATACGGCATGCAAGTCGCGAAGGATGCGCTGGATTTCGGCGACATGCGTCGCGGTGTCGTCGTTGTCGCGAAGGTCCAACGACCAGATGGTCCTTGCCGACGCGTTTGGCGCGCTTGCACTGTCCTTCCGCTTCTCGTCCTCCGGGTCGTCGCGGCGAAGTTGTGTTTCGCCGCGCTGGCCTTTAATGCCCAGCCGGTCGAGCGTCCAGTGGATGGCGCGCGGATAAAGCCATGCGAGCACCACGAGCGGTCCCGTCACAGAACGCAAGGACGCCACGGCCGCGTCAGCCTCGCGGAGGTCGTAAAGGTGCGGCGCCATCGCCGCCGCGACATCCGGATCGCTGGCCAACGCGGCAAGGATGTTTTCTTCCATCTCGTGCTTCCGCGGATCCTGGCCCGGCGACCGGAAAATAATGACGGCAAGTTTTTTCATTCCAACATCGTTTCGAATGCGGTGCTCCGCTGGCGTGCTCACTGCGCCATCTGTCCTTTCAGCAATTCCTGCGCCTTGGTCCAGCTTGTTTCAAGATACTTGAGATATTCCGCCGGCTCCATCGCGTCGGCGGCGCGCGCCGTCATCTCGAACAACCAGCCGGCACCGTAGCCATCCTTGTTGATCGCGGACGGATCGGCGAGCGCGCCGGCATTGAAACGCGTGATCGTGCCGTCGGCCGGCGCGTAGAGCGCGGCAACGGCTTTGGAACTTTCCACCGCGCCAATCTCGTCCTTCTGGCGGACAGCGGCGCCAGCGTCCACCGACCATTCCAAAAAATAGACCTCGCGCAACAGCCGGATCGCATAAGCCGAGAGTCCGAAACGGACGGAATCGCCCTCCGCGTTCAACCACATATGGTTGAGCGTGTAGCGCCGGTCCGTGGGAAATCGCGCTGCGAAGTTTCCCATCATGAAAACGAGTTCGTCTGGCATGATACACCGTCGCGCCAAATCCATCGTCATTCCGGCGCGGCAGGGGCGAAACAATAGACGCTGCCATCCTCCGAGGCAATCACAAGCCGCCCGCGCGCCGCCGCCGGCGAGGAGGCCACCGCCGCGCCCGCCGTGAATTGCCAGTGTTTGGCTCCGGTGGCCAGATCGAGTTCGTAGAGATTGCCGTCGTGCGACCCGACGAACACGCGCCCACCGACGATCATCGGCGACGATTCCACTTTCGATTTTGTTTGGAAGCTCCAAACCTCCGCGCCGTTCGCGGCGTCAAAGCAGTGCACGCGCTTGTCGCGCCCGCCGACGACCACGCGGTTGCCCGTCACGGCCGCCGATGAATAATATTCAATCGCGCTGTCCTTCGGCGCGTATTGCCACTCCGTTTTCGCGGTCTGCCAGTTGGCGCAGACGAACTGCTCGCCGAGCGTCCCCAGAAACGCTCGCGCTCCGGCAACGGCCGGCGACGCGGCGGCGTAGGCGCCCAATTCGCAGCTCGACGCCTCCTTGCCGGTGGCCACGTCGATCACGCGAAGCTGGCCGTCGCAGCCGGAGATGAGCGCCTTGCCGTCCACCACCGCCGGCGTCGCGTGAACGCGCCCCGCGGTCTGGAATTTCCACGCCAGCTTGCCGTCGGCGGCGTTCAGACAATAAAGATTCTCGTCGTAGGAGCCGAACAACACGCGGTCACCCGCGCAGTTGGCCGACGACATGATTTCCGCGTCGGTCTTGAACGTCCAGTTCGTGCGGCCGGTCGCGGCGTCCACCGCGTGAAACTCGCCGCCGTCGTCGCCGACGAAGACAACGCCGCCCTGCACCGTTGGCGACGCCTTCACCGCGCCCCCGAAGCGATGGGTCCAGCGCAGCTTGCCCGTGGCCAGATCGAGCGCGTGCAGCGCGTTGCTGTCGGAGCCGATGAACACCGTGTTGCCGACGATGGCCGCCGACGATTCGATCGAGTCCTCGGCCTTGAACGTCCACGCCAGCTTCAACTTGGGCGCGAGCGAGCCGGTGGCGACGCCGGTTAGTTGCGGATTGCCGCGGAACATCGGCCAGTCGCTGGTGTCGGCGGCGGTCGCGGGCGACGACGAGCCGCCGGGCTTTGCAGCCGACGAATCGCCCTGCCGGCCACAGCCGCAGGCGGCCATGAGAGACGCGGCGAAAACGAATCGGGCGAGTGTTTTTATTTCCATGATGAAACTTTTGTTTGGGCGAACCTATCAGGGTTGGCCGACGCTTTCAAACAACACCGGAGCCATTGAGTGATTGCGTGCGGCGAGTGAACGTGGTATCCGAATTGCAACCATTCACGCTATGAAACGACGAGATTTCTTCAAGACCTCACTGGCCGCGACGGCGTTCGCGGGAATCCACAGCACGTTCGCCGCCGACGGCGGACAAACGAAGCGCGAGTTTTTCGAGCTTCGCGCCTACACGCTCAATCCGGACAAGCAAAAACTCACGGACGATTATCTCGGCGGCGCGCTCATTCCGGCGCTGGGACGGCTCGGGATCGGGCCGGTCGGCGTTTTTCTTTACGCGCCGGAGTTGAATCCGCCGCCCGCGGCGAAGCCCGGCCAGCCGCCGCCACCGCCACCGCCCACGCCGCCGTCGCTCTATGTCCTGATCCGCTACACGTCACTCGACCAGATCGCCACGGTGGCCACGCGGCTCGCGGCGGATGCGGAATATCAGAAGGCTGGCGAGGCTTACCTGCGCGTGCCGTCGTCGGACCCGGTGTATGACCGAATCGAAAGCTCGTTACTGCTGGCGTTCGAGGGCATGCCGGCGCTGGACGCGCCGGCGAAACAGGCGCGCATCTTCCAGCTCCGCACCTACGAGAGCCACAGCGAAACGGCCGCCAAGAAGAAGATCGAGTTGTTCAACAAAGCCGGTGAGATTGCCATCTTTCGTCGCTGCGGCCTGAAGCCGGTGTTTTTCGGCGAGACGCTCGTCGGCCTGCGGATGCCAAACCTCACTTACATGCTGACGTTCCCCGACGACAACACACGCAAGGAGGCGTGGAACAAGTTCCGCACCGACCCGGAGTGGCTGAAGCTGAAGGTGATGCCGGAATACGCCGACAAGAACATCGTGTCAAAAATCTGGAATCGCGTGCTGAAGCCCGCGTCGTATTCGCAAATCTGAGTTCCGACGTTTCGGAGACGTTCGCCTTTACCACTCCATCAACTCGGCGCGGCCGGTGAGTTGGTCGAACCGGTGTTGGATCATCTCGTCGCGCTTGGCCTTGCGCTTTTCCAGCGCCTCGCGCACCTCTTTCACCTCGCGCTCCAGTTGCTGGAGGCTTTTCTCACGCTCTACCTGGCGCAGGTCGAAAAGTTTGTTCAACAGTTCCTTCAATTCCGCCGCCGCCGATTTTTTCGTCTCATCATCCGTCGCGCGACGGATTTTTTGTCCCAGCTCAACCGAATGGCGCTCCATCTCGGCCATCTGCTGCTGCTGTCGGAACCGTTCCGGGTCGCGCTGCTTCAACTCGCGCATCTCGCGCGCCTGCGCCGAAATCGCGTGCAACATGGCGCGGCCTTCCTCAAACCGCCGCTCCTGAAACAGCCGCCGCGCCTGCTCGATCTGCTCCTGGACCATCGCGCCCATTTGTTTCAGTTCCTCCATACGCGGCCCCAGCTCACGCTGCAACGCGCTCTCGAAGTTCTGCGGCGAATCCATCGGCGAGCGCGTTTGCATAAAACCTTCGCGTGGCGGCAACGGCGGGCGCATCTCCCCGCGTTCACCGCCCGGTGGCGGTGGTGGCTGCGGCCCCCGGTTTGCCTCATCGCGTGGCGGTGAAGGCGGCGTTGGCGGGTTCGGTTGATCTTGCGCCAACGCCAAGCTCGCGCTCATCAGTGCAATCAGTATCCATTCAGTTTTCATGTGACTCTCCTTTGCTAAAATCCGTCCGAACCATTCCGCAGTTCGCTCAGCGCGTCGCGCAAACCGGCGATGCGATTGTCCAGCGACGACCCGATGGCAACATCCGCTTGCGCCAGCCGAATGTGTTCCGATACGGCCACGCTTTCGGCATCCCAAGACGTCTCGGTCGCGGCGGATTGCGTCGCCACCGAAGCGCGCTCGCCAGCCAGTGGAACCGGCGTGCGCGGCCAGAATTTGATGGCGAAAGACGCGGTCAACGCGATCACCACCACGGCCACCGCCCGCCACAACGCGGGACGCCACAGCGCGAAGACGCCGCCGAAACTCGGCCGTGACTGTGCAGCCGCGAGCACCGCCTCGACGGTTTCCCGAGACGGCCGCGGCGACGGCTCGCGGCGGAATTCCGCGAGCGCCTCGCGCGACGCCTCGGCAGCGCGGCGGCACGCGGCACAGTTGGCCAGATGCTCCTTCAACGCGGCGGCATCGGTCTCGCCAGCCTCGCCGTACAGGTCAAGCATCAGCGCTTCGTTGGCTCGTTCGCAGTTCACTTTGCCGTCACTCCGTCCGCTTCCAGTTCCTTCCGCAAATGTTTCAACGCCGCCGACATCCGCCAAAGCACCGTGCCCAGCGGCGCGCCCGTCATGGCGGCGATCTCTTTGAAACTCACGCCGCCGTGCTCGCGCAGCAGGAACACTTGCCGCAGCGACGGTTGCAGCGTTGCCAGCGCCGCCTCGATCCGGCTCAACGTCCGGCGACGCTCCGTTTCTTCCGCCGCACTCGGTCCGCGCGCCTGCAACGTCACCGCCGCTTCGTCGTCGTCCACCGAAACCGTGTTCCAGCGTTTACGCCGGCGCAGTTCGTCAATGACCAGCCGGTTCGCGATGGTGAACAGCCAGCGGCTGAACTTCTGTTCGGACCGGTAACGCCGCGCCTCGCGGACGACCCGCAGCCAGGTTTCCTGGAACAAGTCTTCCGCCAGCGCGCGGCTGCCCGCCATGCGAACCAGAAATCCAAACAGCGCCGACTGGTGCCGCGCCAGCAACTGCTCGAACGCTGCCGCGTCACCCTTGCGATACCGTTCAAAGAGCGCGTCATCGGATGGCTCCACGTTGTTCACTGGTGATAACGGCTGGTCGGGCATTTTATTGGCTCAAATTCAGCGTATCGCGTTCGGCCGCAAAAACCGAGGCGGATTGAGAGGAAAGGTTTTCTCCTCGCAAGCCTTCTCGGTTTCGCATAGCCTTTTTTCGCGGTTGGCAATGGATGAACAAAAGACCATGAAAAGTATAGCAATGCGTTTTCTCCTGCCTTTTGGACTGGTCGCCATCGCGTTTTCGTCGCTCGTTTTCTACGAAACACACGCGATGAACCAGCACTACACTGACGATCTGGTCCGCGAGCAGGCGGCGATGGCCATGGAATTCAACCTGGCTATCCGCGCCTACGCGTCCGAGACGACCCGGCCGGCCGCGGAGAAAATTCTGGGCAAAGATGCGTTCGTTCCTGAGCTAATGTCCGGGTCATTCATCTCGCGGAGCATTTTTGAAAAAGTTCAGAAGAGATTCCCCGGCTACATTCTTCGTTCCGCTTCCGACCATCCCCGCAACCCGGCAAACCAAAGCACCCCGGCCGAGCAGCAAATCCTTGATTTTTTCCGTCACAATCCCCAGGTCGGTGAAAGGAACGAACAGATTCAAATGGACGGGCGGCGATACATGGCGCAATTCAAGCCTCGTTGGATGAAACAAGATTGCCTGCACTGCCATGGCGACCCAAAGGACGCTCCGGCGGCGCTCGTGGAAAAATACGGCGGGACGGCGGGTTTCCACCGGCAAATGGGAGACGTGGTTGGATTGGATATGATTGCCATCCCCGTGCAGACGGTGGAAGCCGCGATGGCGTCGGAGACACGGTGGAAATCGCTGGTCCTGTCCGTGTGGCTTGCCTTCCTGTTCGGGTTGATCATTATCGTGTTCCACTTCGTGGTGACGCGGCGGTTGACGGCCATGGCGCGGCACTTCCGGGAAATTGCGGCTCAATCCGAGATCTCTCACATGACACCCGTGGAGGTCGAGGGGCGTGACGAAATCGACGTGTTGAAGGCCGCGTTCAACAAGCTGTTTGAACAGTTACGGATGATGCATGCGTCGCTGGAACTGCGTGTCACCCAGCGCACCGCCGATCTGGCGCGGGCCAACGATGGACTGAAGCAGGAAGTGACGGAGCGCCAGCGGATGGAGGAGGCGTTACGCGAAAGCGAGAGGCGCTTGCAGGCCATTATCAACCGCGCGCCGTTCGGCGCGCATTTTTATGAGCTGATGTCCGACGGACGGTTGGTGCTCACGGGAGCGAATCCCGCCGCAGACAAGGTCATGCGCGTGGCGCATCAATCGTTCTTGAACAAATCCATCGAAGAGGCTTTCCCGGACTTGAAACAAACCGGGATCCCCGACGCGCTTCGGCGTGTCGCGGCCAGCGGCCAGGATTACCAGAACGATCAAGTGGAATACAACGGAGAGGAGATCAAGGGGGTGTTTGCGTTTCACGCCTTCCAAACCGGCGTCAACCGGATGGCGGTCTTTTTCCAGGATGTCACCGCGCGCAAGCGGGGCGAAGACGCCATCCGGGCTTCCCTTGAAGAGAAAACGGTTCTTCTGAAAGAAGTGCACCACCGTGTGAAGAACAACCTGCAAATCGTGATCAGCCTCTTGAACCTTCAGGCCGTCCGCACCAAAAACCCGATGGCGCTCGACACCCTGCAAGAAACCGGCAATCGCGTCCGCTCGATGGCTCTGCTGCACGAGACGCTGTACCGCTCGGAGAGTCTGGGCCGCGTGAACTTCGCCCACTACATTGTGAGCATTTGCGATCATCTCTTGCGCTCCTATGGGCCGAAGGCGGCCCGCATCAAGCTGGAGCCGCATCTGGAGGAGATTTCCATTGACCTGGACCAGGCCGTCTCGTGCGGCCTCATCATCAACGAACTGGTTTCCAACGCCCTCAAACACGCCTTTCCTGAAGGACGCGCCGGGCGAATCATCGTCGAGTTGCATACCCTGCCGCAGGAGCAGTTTGTTCTGAAAGTGGCCGATGACGGTGTGGGCATGCCACCGCAATTGGACATCCGCCAAACCGGGACCTTGGGGCATCAGTTGGTGTTCATGCTGGTGGAGAAGTTGCGCGGCACCCTGGAAGTGACACGGGATCACGGGACCGCCTTTTGCATTACGTTTCAAGCCAAACACGGAGAAGAACGTTTGTGAATAATCCTTCCCGCGTTCCAATCCTTGCCATCCATCCTTCCAGAGGAGGTTTCAACCGAATGACGCCAGCAAGAGGAAGATCTGCAAGATGAGCAAGCCGCTCCAAGTTTTGATCGTTGAGGATTCGCCGGACCAAGCCCAATTGCTGATCCATGAACTGCGGGCCGGCGGCTACGAGCCCACCTATGAGCAAGTGGAGACCGCCGAAGCGATGGTCGCCGCCCTCGAACGCCAGGCATGGGATATTGTCTTCTCCGACCATTACCTGCCGGCGTTCAACTCCCTGGATGCGTTGAGCCTCCTGCAGGGAAGAGAGTTGGACCTGCCGTTCATCATTGTTTCAGGTCATATCCGCGAAGAAGAAGCGGTGGCCGCGATGAAAGCCGGCGCTCACGACTACATCATGAAAGGCAAACTGGCGCGGCTCGTGCCGGTCGTGGAGCGCGAGTTGAAGGAAGCCCAGGAACGGCGGAAACGCAAACAGTCCGAAGCCCTGTATCACTCTCTGGTGGAGAACCTGCCCCAATACGTGTTGTGCAAGGACACCGAAGGCCGTTTCCTGTTCGCCAACCAACTCTTTTGCCGCACCCTGGACAAACCCCTGTCGGAAATCATCGGAAAAACCGATGCGGATTTCTTCCCGCCGGAACTGGCCCGGAAATATCAGCAGGACGACGCCCGCGTATTGGAAACCGGCAAGATGTTGCAGACGGTGGAAGAATATCAGGCGCCGGGCCAGGAAAAAATTGTCGTGGAGGTGGTCAAAACCCCCCTGCGCGACGCGCGCGGGAAAGTGATTGGTTTGCAGGCGATATTTTCCGACATCACCGAGCGCAGACGGACGGAGGAAACCGTTCGAGCCTCCCTCGAAGAAAAAGTCGTTCTCCTGAAGGAGGTGCACCACCGCGTGAAGAACAACCTTCAGATCGTGATCAGCCTGCTCAGGCTGCAAGCCGCCCGCACGCAAAATCCCGAGGCGCTCGACACCTTGCAGGACACCGGCAACCGCATCCGTTCCATGGCCCTGCTGCACGACACGCTTTACCGCTCGGAAAATCTGGCGCGCGTGAACTTCACCCGTTACATCGAAAGCATCTGCAGTCATCTCTTCCGCTCTTACGGCTCCAAGACGAGCCGCATCAAACTGGAGCCGCGCCTGGCGGAGGTTTCCGTTGACCTGGATCAAGCCGTCTCGTGCGGTCTCATCATCAACGAACTGGTTTCCAACGCGCTGAAACACGCCTTCCCTGAAGGGCGAGCCGGGCGAATCACGATCGAGTTGCAAACGACACCGCAGAAACAGATCGTGTTGAGAGTGGCTGATGATGGCGTGGGCCTGTCGCCGCAATTGGACATCCGCCAAACCGGGACGCTGGGACACCAGTTGGTGTTCATGCTCGCCGAGAAGTTGCGCGGCGTGGTGGAAGTCACTCGAGATCACGGGACCGCCTTTCGTATCGCGTTTCAAGCCACGCATGCAGACGAACACCCGTGAACGCAACTTGAGCCTTCGCGATTCTTGCTCTCGGCGATCGAGCGGCTTATTCTCCTCCCCATGCGCGGTCGTTTCGATTTGTCCAAAGCCCCGGAGCGAGTCGTCCGGAAACGCTCCTTGAGAGCCCGATGAGCAAGCCGACAAAAATCCTGTTGGTGGACGACGACCCGAGCCTGCGGGCCATGACTTCTGAAATGTTGGCCTCCGCCAATTACGAGGTTATGACCGCGTCCACCGGACTCGAAGGCTTGGCTCTTGTCCGGCAGCGCCATCCCGATGTGGTGCTGCAAGACGTCGAGCTGCCCGATGTCAACGGCATCGAGATCTGCCGGCGAATCAAATCCGACCCGGAAATCGCCAGCACCCTGGTGGTAATCATGTCCGGGAAGTGGACCTCCGCCGACCACCAAAACGCGGGGCTGCGAGCCCGCGCGGACGGGTATATCACCCGGCCTTTTCAAATGGATGATTTTTTGAGCCGCATCGAAACGTTTGCCCGGATCGCCCACGACGAGAAGCTGCTCCGCGAGTCCGAACAACAGGCGCAGGCTCAAACCGCGAAGCTCTCCGTGGACATCGCGCAACTTCGCGAGCAGATCGCGAAGCGCCGGCAGGCGGATGAGGCGCTCCGGAAAAGCATCCTGGTCACCCAAACGACACTGGATTCGCTGGCGGTCCAGATTGCCGTGATGGACGCGCAAGGTGTGATCATCGCCACCAACCAGGCATGGGAACAATTCGTTCGAGACAACCCAGGAAGCCGCTTCGACGTGTGCCGCCGCGGGGCCAGTTACACGGAGGCGTGCGCGAGAACGGCGCGGGCGGGCGACCCGCTGGCGCAACAGGCGCTGGCGGGAATCAAGGCGGTTCAGAGCGGCGCGCGCGCCAGTTTTGAGCTGGAATATCCGTGCGACTTGCCCTCGGAGAAGCGGTGGTTCGCCATGCGCGTGACGCCGCTCGGCGACGCGAGCGGAGCGACCGTCGTGACACACGAAAACATCACCGAACGCAAGCAGGCGGAAGAACTGTATCGCGCCTACCTCCAGCGTCTGACCCTGGCCGCCGAAGCCGCCGTGATGGGCGTGTGGGAATGGGACGTGCGCACCCATGCCGCCACTTGGGACAACCGGATGTTCGAGATGTATGGACTTTCCAAGCCGGAGCCGATGACTTACCGGCGATGGACGGAACTGGTTCATCCGGAAGACATGGCCAAGGCCGAGCGCCATCTGCACCGCGTGGCCGCGGGAAACGAGCAAGCCTACTTCGGATTCCGCATCATCCGGCCCAGTGACGGCGAGACCCGCCAGATACGGGCGGCAGCCAGCGCCGTCCTCGATGGGCAAGGGCAGGTCGTCAAAGTCGTCGGCGTCAACTTCGACATCACCAAACACAAGCAGGCCGAAGAGGCGGCAAGAGAAAACGAAGCGATCCTGCGCACCTTTTTCGACAGTCCCGGCATGATGCGCGGCATTGTCGAACTGGTGGATGGAGACATTCTTCATGTCGCCGACAACGCCGCCGCCGCCGCGTTCTTCGGCCGCACCCCCGAAACCATGCGGCATCAACTGGCCAGCCAGTTGGGCATGCCTGCGGCCATGATTCAGAGTTGGACGCGACATTATCAAGAGAGCAAACAGCAAGGCGCTCCGGTCAGCTTTGAATACTCCCACGCCGCAGACAGCGAGATTCGGTGGTGGCTGGCGACCGTTTCGTATCTCGCCGCCGGCCCGTCCGGCCGGGAACGCTACGGCTACATGGTGTTGGACATCACCGCCGCCAAGCGCGCGGAGGAAATGCTGCAACGCCTGAACGTTGAACTGGAGCAGCGAGTCAAGGAACGCACGCTCCAGTTTGAAACCGTGAACAAGGAACTCGAAGCGTTCACCTACTCCGTCTCTCACGATTTGCGGGCGCCGCTCCGGCACATTCAGGGTTACACCGAGATGTTGGCCAAGGAAACCCAGGACCGGCTTTCAGCCAAGGCTCAACGCCACTTGCAGGTCATTGCGGACGCGAGCGAAAAAATGAGCCAGCTTGTAGACGACCTGCTGTCGTTCTCGCGCATGGGGCGGACCGAGATGCACGAAACCAAAGTCGCTTTGGAACGGCTCGTGCAGGAAACCATTCAGGACCTGGAAATGGCCACGCGCGGACGGGCCATCACCTGGAACATCGCCCCGCTGCCCGCCGTGATCGGCGACCGCTCCATGCTCAAACAGGTGTTCGCCAACCTGCTGGACAACGCCGTCAAATACAGCCGCCCGCGCAATCCGGCGGAAATCGAAATCGGCTGCTCCGACCGGCAGGACGGGTGGGGCACCTTTTTTGTGCGTGACAATGGCGTTGGCTTTGACATGAAATACGCGCATCGGCTTTTCGGCGTGTTTCAACGGTTGCACCGGGCCGACGAGTTTGAAGGCACCGGCATCGGTTTGGCCAATGTGCGCCGAATCGTTGCCCGACACGGCGGACGTGTCTGGATCGAAGCTGCGGTCAATAAAGGCACCGCAGTTTTCGTCACGTTGAAACTATCGCCGTCAAAATAGCCGCGCGACAGGAACAGGAGGCGGTGAGTTCCTCAAAACGAATCTTGCTCGTGGACGACAGTCCTCAAGACGTGGAGATGACCCTTGAGGCAATGGCGGAAGACCGTCAGGACCACGAAGTCATTACGCTCCGCGACGGCGCCGAAGCGCTGGACTACCTGTATCGGCGCAACGCATTCGCCGACCGGCCCGCCGGACAACCCGCCGTTGTGTTGCTGGATTTGAAGATGCCCAAGGTGGACGGCATGGAAGTCTTGCGCCAACTCAAAAGCGATCCTCAACTCAAACTGGTTCCCGTGGTCATTATGACCTCCTCGCGCGAAGAGCAGGATGTGATTGGCTGCTACCAACTGGGCGCAAACGCCTACGTGGTCAAGCCAGCCACGTTCCGCGAATTCGTCGAAACCGTAAAACATCTGGTCGCGTTTTGGATGATGACGAACGAGCCGCCTCCGGCGGGCGGACGCAAAACCCAGCGGGCCGGGGGATGAAAGAACAGGACGGCGGAAACAGGGTTGAATATGAAAAATTCCATCCGTGTGTTGCATTTGGAGGACAGCCCGCTCGACGCGGAACTGATCCGGGAGAAACTGGAGACCGCGGGTGTGGCCTGCGACATCGTTTTGGTCTCGGAGAAGAATGCGTTCGAGTCCGCGCTGACGCAAAAAACGTTTGACCTCATCCTGTGCGATTACAACCTGCCGGACTACGATGGGATGTCCGCCCTGGCGCTGGCCCGAAAGAAACAACCCGAGACACCGGTGATTGTCATCTCCGGCATCCTCGGCGACGAGGAAGCCGTGGAATGTGTGAAAAAAGGCGCGACGGACTACGTGCTCAAACAGCAGCCCCATCGGCTGGCGGCCTCCGTCCGGCGCGCCCTCCACGAGGCCAAGGAACACCGCGACCTGAAGCGGGCCGAGGAAGCGATTCGGGCTTCCCTTGAAGAAAAGATCGTCCTCCTCAAGGAGGTGCATCATCGGGTGAAGAACAACCTGCAAATCGTGGTCAGCCTTCTGCACCTTCAGGCCGTTCGCACCAAGAACCCCGAGGCGCTGGACACACTGCGGGAGACCGGCGACCGTATTTTCTCCATGGCCCTGTTGCACGAAACGCTTTACCGCTCCCAGAATCTGGCGCGCGTGAGCTTTGCCAGTTACACCGAGAACATTTGCAACCATCTTTTCCGTTCCTACGGGCCGAAGGCGGTTCGCATCAAACTGGACCTGCGCCTGAAAGAAACTTCCGTGGAGATGGATCAGGCCCTCTCATGCGGACTCATCATCACCGAATTGGTTTCCAACGCGCTGAAGCACGCCTTTCCCGGCGACCGATCGGGACGGATCATGATCCAATTGCAATCAGCTCCTGGAAACCAGATGATGTTGACGGTGGCCGATGATGGCGCGGGCATGCCGCCGGCGTTGGATATCCGTCAATCGGACACGTTGGGGCATCAACTTGTGCGTCTGTTGGTGGAAAAACTACATGGCACCTTGGAGGTGACGCGGGATCATGGCACGGCCTTTCACATCGCGTTTCAAGCGAAGCAGGTGGAAACTGCGGCGGGGGGGGCTAGCTCTTTTTCCTGCGCTGACGAATGATGATGACCGTTTGGACGGCGAACAGCGCGGCGGCGATGTAGTCGAGGTCAGAATACTCAATCCACTTCTCCACGAGCGCCAGGATGGCGGAGGCCAGAACAATCAATCCGAGAATTGTGATATAGCTGACCTTCATAAGGTTTTAGCGTAGCGCGTGAACTCCACGTTGACCAGAAGAAATATCAGGACCGGAACCTGAACTTCGCTTACACACGCAGGCGGCTGCGACGCTTTAGCACCTGCTGGAGCGCATCACGGACGGCTCCGACGCGGGGCGGCAGTTCAATGGGGCGATTGGCGTGGCGGCAGGGGAAGCCAAGCTGGCGCTCGTGATAGCGCACTTTGAAGTCGGTGAACTTCAAACCGTGCGCGGTGGAAATGACGACGACGCGTTCCGACTTGTCAATCTGCCCGCGCTTGACCAGCTTGATCAGCGCGGCGAGCGCTACGCCGGTGTGCGGGCAGTTGAACATGCCCACCCTGTCGCCGAGGGCGGCGGCGTCGGCCAGTTCTTGCTCGGAGGCCTGCTCCACAATGCCGTCGAACTGCTTCAGCGTGCGAATGGCTTTCTCCACGCTGACCGGATTACCGATCTGGATGGCGCTGGCGAGGGTCCTGCCGGCCTGGATCGGCTCGAACGACTTGAACTTTTTCCGGTAGGAGCGATAGAGCGGGTTGGCGCGCTGGGCTTGGGCGACCACGATGCGCGGCAGCCTGGCGATCACCCCGAGGTCGCGCATCATCAGCAGACCTTTGCCGAGGGCGGAGACGTTGCCGAGGTTGCCTCCGGGAATGATGAACACGTCCGGAACCTGCCAGTCAAACTGCTGGACGATTTCAATGCCCACGGTCTTCTGGCCCTCGACGCGGAGCGAGTTCATCGAGTTGGCGAGGTAGATCGTTTCGTCCTTGGTGATTTCCTGCACGATTTTCATGCAGCCGTCGAAATCGGTGTTGAGCGACAGCACCAGCGCGTCGTTGGCGATGGGCTGGACGAGCTGGGCGATGGAAATCTTGCCCTTGGGCAACAGGACGATGGACGGGATGCCGGCGGCGGCGCAATACGCCGCCAGCGCCGCCGAGGTGTCTCCGGTGGAGGCGCACGCGACGGCCTGGATCGGCGCGCCGTCTGCAATCATCTGTTTCACCTGCGACACCAGCACGGTCATGCCGAGGTCCTTGAAAGACCCGCTGTGGGTGTTGCCGCAGAGTTTGACCCAAAGATTCTCCAACCCCAGGAGTTTGCCGAACCGCTCGGCCCAGAACAGATTGGTGCCGCCTTCGTAGAGCGAGACGATGTTGCGATCGTCAATCTCCGGCAACACCCATTCCTTCTTGCCCCAGACGCCGGAGCCGTAAGGCCACTGGGTGGTCTTGTAACGCGCCTCAAAAAGTTTTTTCCACGACGCGGCGCTGCGGCGGGCCAGTGGCTTTGCGTCGTGCTCCACCTCCAGCAACGAATGACATTGGGGGCAGTGATAGAGGATGGAATGCAGCGGGTAAGTCGCCCCGCATTCCGGGTTGATACACTGAAACCAGGCTCGATAAGACATGACGTTATTCTCCAAAATATAGTGCCGCCGATTCTGCCACAGCCTGACGGCTGCTGGCGACGCGTTTTTGTTATTACCCAGATATTTTCTCGTCAAACGCCGCCGTTTTCACCATACTGCGGCGCGGAGGCTGGAAGCAGCCATTCCATTTCTGCAAACCATGAAACCAATTTTGGCAACGCTGGCGTTGGTGTTGGGCGGGCTTTACGCCTGGGCGGCCGAGGCCGATCGCGCCGCGGCGACGGACGGCTGGGATTGGATGCCTGTGCCACCCGGCCAACTGGTGCCGGTGGGTGAGTTGCCGCTCGGCATGGCGCAATCGGCCGACGGCCGGTGGACGGTGATCTCGCACGGCGGCACGGGCCAGCAATCGCTCTGGTTGTTCGACGCGACGACCGGCAAGGCGTTTCCCGTCGCCACAGCCGGCCGCGAAGACGCCTTCTTTGTCGGCGTGGCGCTGTCGCCGAACGGCCGGTGCGTGTTTTCCTCCGGCGGCGCGGCCAACACGATCAACGTTCACGACCTGGGCAACTGGTGGCAGGAATCGCGGCTGGCGCGGTTCAGCTTCGGCCCGCCGGGCGCGCCGTTTTTTCCGGCGGGCATGGCGCTCACGCCCGATGGCAACACGCTCTGTGTCGCCAACCTGCTGGCCGACCAGCTCGCCTTGCTCGACGTGCGAAATCCGGCCCAACCCAAGCTGGCGAACACCATTCGCGTCGGCTCGCGGCCGTTCATGCTCCTGCTCGACAAGGCCGGCCAGACCGCCTACGTCGCGCACCAGGGCGAGCCGACGGTCGGCATCGTGGACCTGGCAACGAAGCAATTGACTGCCAGTGTGAAGGTAGGCGAACGGCCCATCGCGCTGGCGTTGTCGCCGGATGAAAAGTGGCTCTACGCCGCCTGCGCCGGCAGCGACGATGTGGTTGTCGTGGACGTTGCCGCGCGCAAACGAATCGCGAATATCGAATTGGGCGGCAACAACAGCGCGACGCCGTGCCGGCCGCAGGCCATGGCGATCTCGCGCGACGGGAAACAGCTTTTCGTCGCCAGCGCGCTCTTCCACGATCTGCTCGTGGTGGACACGACACGGCGCAAGGTGGCCGGCATGATTCCGACTGGCTGGTGCCCCACCGCGGTCGCCGTCGCGCCGGCCAACGACAAACTCTATGTCGTCAGCGCGCGCGACCTCGGCAATGCACCCGCCGACAATGCGTATACCCGGCGCGCGCCTCACGGCTTGCTCCAAATCCTGCCGTTGCCCGATGAGCGCGAATTGCAACTCCAGAGCCAGCGCGTTTGCGACGCCAATGATTTCGACCAACGCACCGGCCACCGCGTGAGCAGCACCGCACCGCGGGAACTGCCGGTTCCGCGCCGCCTCGGCCAGCCGGCGGCTATTCGCAACGTCGTGGTCATTGTCCAGGACCCAAGCGGTTTTGATCGCGTGTTCGGCGACGTGACCAAGGCGGCGGCCGATCCATGGCTTTGTTGCTTCGGCCGCGAGATCACCGTCAATCAACACGCGCTGGCCGACGCCTTCACGCTCTGCGACAATTTCTACCTCGACGGGCCGCTGCTCGCCAGCGACGACGGTGTGTTGTTCGGCGGCATGTGCGCCGCCCCTCCCCGCCAGCGGCGCTGGCCGGCGGAGGAACCCAAGAAAACGAAAAGCACGGCCCAAACCGGGACCGGCAAATCATCCGCCGGCTATGGACCCTCCAAGCCCCGCCTGGAACCGGCCGACGCCGGCGTCGCGCCGTTGCTGTGGCCGACGACGGCGACGCTGTGGAGCCTCGCCGACCACGCCGGCTTGACCCGCCGCGCCTACGGCCCGTTCGCACAAACGGCCCTCTACAGCGGCACGACGTGCACCAACTGGCCCGCCGGCATCGGCGCCGGCGCGGACCTCAAACGCGGCGACGTGTTGTTGCACGACCTTGACCGGATCCTGAAGCAAGGCTCGATGCCGCGGCTCGTGGTGGCGTCGCTTCCAAACAACCGAACGCTGGGCACGGCACTCGGGGCCGCCAGTCCGCGCGCGCTGGTTTGTGAAAATGACGTGGCCATCGGCCGCATCGTGAGCGCCTTCACGCGCAGCAAGTTTTGGAACCAGACGGTCATCCTGATTGTGCCGGCCAACGCCGGCTACGACTTCGATCATCTGGATGCGCACCGCGCGCCGTTGCTGATCATCAGCCCGTTCGCGCGTCGCGGCGCGGTGGTGTCGCGCGGTTACGACGGGCCGTCTGTCATCCGCACCATCGAGCAGATTCTCGGCATCGCCCCGGCCGGCCTTTACGATCTGGCAGCCGTGCCGATGTGGGACGCGTTTGTGCCGCAAGCCAGCCCGCGTCTTTACCGCATCATCCCGGCATCCTACGATACCGGAGAAAGAAATCCGCCGAACGCCTTCGGTCAGGCGGAGTCCGGCGGACTGAGTGTGGGTTCGCTCAAAGCCGACCGCACCATGGCCTTGAGCCGCCTTCTTTGGATCTACCTGCACGGCCCGGACACCGCGCCGCCCGCGCTGGTCGAGCATCGGCGAACCGTGACACTGCCGTGAGCCGCCCTCCGCGACAAGGCGACCCGCTTTGGAGCCAGGGGACGTGACAGTCCGGAGTCTGGAGAAAGGATTCAGACCAGCATACCCGTCGACTCGAAGAAGCGGGGCATCGCCGGTTCCTGAAACTCCGTCATCTCGCGATCACCTCTTCCGCTCCGGCTCAAGCGGGTCCGGGTTTCGCGGACGGCGGGCGGGTCGGGCATTCTGCCGTGCCCTCTTTCTTCTTCCACGCGATGCAGCTTTCAATGCGAGGCTGGCAGCGCAAGAACGCATCCACAATACAGGGGTCGAATAGTTTGCCACGACCCAGAACGATCTCTTCGACAGCCTCCTCAGCGCTCCTGCCAAAAGCGTATACCCGGTTTGACCGGATCGCGTCATACGTGTCCACCACCGCCAGCAATCTCGCTTCCGGGCAGATTTCTCCTCCTCTCAGGCCCCGAGGATAGCCCGTGCCGTCAAGTCGCTCGTGGTGCGAATACACGGCTTCCGAAGCCTTTTCCAAATCCGGATACGCTCTCAAAATGTCATACCCCAGTTGAGAATGCGATTGCATGACCCGCCGTTCCGGCGCTGTCAAAGACCCCTGTTTGAACAGGATCACAGTGGGGATGACAATTTTCCCAACGTCATGCAGAAGTGCGCTCTGCGCAACGGCATTGACTTCGCCATGAGACATGCCCATCTCACCGGCGAGAATATGAGCCATGATCGCCACCCGCTTGCAGTGGCCGGCCACATCGTCCCCACGGGCATCAATCATGTCCATCAGCCCGGAGGGGATTTCCCGGCACGACTGTTTGATCTGTTCCAAGATTCGATTCATGCTGTCTTGCTCACAGCGATTACGGCATGGACGCGCCGCTGGTAACGCCGGTTCTCCTGAAGGCGATGGCGACGGTGCATGGCCCGCTCAACCACCGTTGAGAGATCCGCCGCGGAAAACGGCTTCTCAATGAAATCGCTGGCGCCACACCGAAATGCATCGCGCGCATCACTCATGGTGGCACGATCCGCCATCACAACGCCCACCACGGCGTCGTCCATCAGGCAAAGCATCTGCAAGACCTCCAACCCTTTCCTTCCATGCAACCCGATATCCACCAAAACGATGTCAATCCGTCCGCGCATTTTTCTCACCATCTGTTCGGCTCTTTCGCCTGTGAGCGCCGCCATCACTCGGTAATGCTCCCGGCGCAGGATGGAGATCGTTGACCGACAGACCGATGCTTCGCCGTCAACCAGCAAGACCATCCCCTTGTCAACGGATGCGTCTTTCTTGATCTGCGCCTCGGAGGCAGCCGCATTGGTTTCGTAAAAGCACATCCGATTGCCTCCGGAGTGTTTGGCCCGATACAACGCCTGATCGGCCCGCTTCAGAATGCCGTCCCGGGGCGACTGCGCGTCCCCGGATTCGCAGGCGGCTCCAATGGAAACCGTGGCGTAAAGGTCGCGATCTCCCCGGCAGAAGGTGTGGCGGCGAAAATCATCGAGAACACGCGCGGCAATCCGGCGAGTCTCCTCCTCACTCGTCAGCGGAAGAACCACCACGATCTCGTCCCCACCCAACCGGCTGACAATGTCCGTGCCGCGCACAGCAGCCATGATGAGGCGGGACATTTCGACGAGAATCGCATCCCCGACCGGATGGCCGTAAGTATCGTTCAGAATCTTGAAGCAATCCAGATCCATGAGCAGCAAACCGGTTGGCAGACTGTGACGCTCGCCGAGCTGCCATGCCCGGTTGAATTCCTCGTCGAAGCCGCGCCGGTTCAACAAACCGGTCAAGGGATCGCGTACGGCCATCCGGCCCACCTCTTCCAAAAGCTTGTCACGCTGGAGTTGCGCCTCTTTGCGCTCCGTGATGTCGGAAATCAGCCCGTCATAGGAAACAAACCGACCTTGTTCGTTGAACGTGGGCACAGAGACGTTTCGCACCCAGCGGATGGAGCCGCCTTTGTGGCGGATGCGATGTTCGACACTCCGGGTGGTGGCTTCTTTCAAAACCCCTTGGATCTGCGCCGCCACGGCCGCGCGATCCTCCTCAGCGATCATCTGGAACCATAAGTGCGAGTCGGACATAAAATCCGCCTCCGTGTAACCGGTGACCAGCTCCATGCCCGGATAGTAGTGTGTGCGCACCGGCCGTCCATCCTCCAGAAAAACAGTGAACATGAATCCGGGCATCGCCCGGACGACCCTTTCATAACGTTCCTGGCTTGCCGCCAGTTCACGCGCCATAATCTTCTGACGGGTAATGTTCTCCGCGATTTTCAGATAATGTTCGGGGATTTGCTGCGTGTTGCGAATGAGAGAAATCGTGGCGGCTTCCCAATAGATTTCGCCGTTCTTCTTGCGGTTGCAGAACTCACCCTCCCACTCCCGGCCCGCTTGCAGGTCTTTCCACAACCCTGCATATACCTCCGGGGGCATCTGTCCGGACTTCAGCATGTGGACATTACAGCCCACAACCTCCTCGCGGGAATAACCGGTTAACTGGCAAAAAGCCGGGTTAACGTATTCAACCGCGCCCCCCAGATCCGTGATGACAACAACGTTCAGGCTCTGCTCCACGGCTCGCAAGAGCACGTCGGTCAGGAGAGTGAATTGTGAATCACTCAAGGATTCGCCTCCACGAGCACGCCCAGATCCCCATGCTGCCAGACTTCAGCATGTCTGAGGCTGTGACGGAATTGACTTGTACCGCGGCACGGCATCGTAAACGCGAATGCCGCGAAAGTAGTCAATGGTTCCCGTAACGCGTGCAATCAGAATAATCCACCGGTAAAAAAAGAACTCCACCAGGCTCAGAGCCGACAGATAGAGGAACTCCGCCGGACTGAAGGCCTTTTGCTCGCGCTGGAAGGCCACGAGGGGCAGCAAAGATACCACCGACTGCACCAGGTTCATGAACACAAGCAAGCCGAACAAAAGCTTCAGATTGAAGATCCCGCTGAGAAATCCCGCGATAGTCACAGCCCACGCTCCGACTTCAAAGAACAGTCCGAGCACCTCGTAAAAAAAGAAATAGGGCATCGTCAGGAACGCGAAGTTTCCGAAACGGGGATTGAACAACATGTGCAGGAATTTCCGAGTAGTCTCGATCGTCACGCGGTGCCAGCGATTGCGCTGCCGGATCAACGCGCCGATGCTGGCCGGTGCTTCTGTCCAGCCCACGACATACGGCAGCATCATGATCCGGTAATCTTTTTCCGGATGTTCAGCAATATACTCATGCGCCCGAAAGGTCAGCTCACAATCTTCGCAACTGGCCTCGGTGTCATAACCGCCCAATTCAAACAGGATATCCCTGCGCCAGACACCGAAGCCGCCGGCGATGTTGGGCATGGCGTTCCACCGGTCCCATGCAATCCGGTTTCCGATGAAACTGCGGAGATACTCGAGATCCTGATACGCAACCAGCGGCGATCGGAGGAACGATTTTTTGACAACGCGTCCTTCCTTGATTTCAAACCCGTTCAACAGGCCAAAGTAGCTTCCCACACCGATGATTTTTTCCGGGGCTTTCTGGACATGCGCCATGACTTTCATCAACGCGTCCGGCTGCAAGATCGTATCCGCGTCAACCACACACACGTATTTATACCTGGCCAGATTCAGGCCGGCATTCACCGCCCCGGCCTTCTTCTTGCCGCCCTCCTCACTCAGCACCGTCACCTGCGGATGTTTCCTGGATTTGTAAAGTCCTTTGATCTTCCCGGCATTGAAATGATCCACGTAGGGATTGTGGACGGGTTCCAAATCCAGCTTCGCCTTCAGAATGTCCATCGTCCTGTCCGTCGAACAGTCGTCCACGACGATGATTTCAAATTCCGGATAATTCAGATTCAGAAGACATTGGAGACTGTCGGCGATCCAGGCTTCCTCGTTGCGCGCCGGGAGAATAATGCTCACCGGAATGGTGAAACTGGATGCAGCCAGGGCCACATAATCCTCCCCGGCCGCCTCCCTTTCCCGCTTGTAATTTACCAAGGCGCCAACCATGCCCAGAAATAAATAGTAAACCGCGAGCACCAGGTAGTAACCCAGAAAAAACAAGAACGCGGTTTCGAAGAAATAATGATTGAATGTTTCCATGGCCTACAACCCTCCCGATGTCTGGGGCTCCAAGCGCGCGGCCAGTTCCCGGTCCGTATCGGCAATGATTCCCAGTATTCGTTTCCTGGACTCAGATTGAAATTGGTCCAGCGTTTCTTTCAGGCCGAAATGAACTTTCGACCGGATCAGCTTGGCCAATATCCGCAACGCCCGCTCCTGCTCCCGGGGCTCACCGGACAAACACTGCGACAAAACCGTGACCACACTGTTGGAATCCACCAAGGCATTGACGTGCCATTCCTTTATCATCTGACTATCCGCATCCAGACACGTTTCGATCGTTGCCAGCACACCCTCCTTGTCGCCGATCACCACGTTCTTGATGCTTTCCTGAACCAGGGTCGAGCGCTCCACCGCCATAAGCGCCGCGAGCTGCGGAAGACACGCCGTGCCGCATATTCTAGACAAGCCTCTTACGGCTTGAAGCCGGACATACCACACATCGTCCCGCAAACACGCTCTCAGACACTTCAAAGCCGTTTCCCGGGATTCGCCATAGCCTGAACGCCCGAGACATTCACAAGCGGCCGCTCGCACGTCTGCGGACGGATCGCTCGAGTATTTTTCGAGAATCTGATGGGCGTTTTCGATTGGAAATTTGGACAGCAATTTCAACAACCAAAACGCGGCCGGCGTGTCGCAGTCCTGCAGCGCCTGGTAAACTTCGGGCAGACACTCCGGCGGAAAAGTCTCCAGCAGGGAAACAATCTTCTGGCCGCTAAACACACCGCGCTTGAGAACATCCAGCAGGATGCGCGCGGCTTCCGCACTGCGGACGCGCGCCAAGGCGAGCATGCCAAAATAAACAACGTCCTGGTCCTTGTCAGACAGGCTCTTTTCGAGAATTCCCAACGCCGAGGGCGTCTGGAGGGTGCCGATGCATTTCATCGCCTCAATCCGACGCCATTTGTTCCCCGGCTGACCTGCCAGCCGTTCTATCTCGGCCATTCTCGCAGACGAACTCAGATGGCGCTGCAGATGCGGCCACACTTCTTCGGGAATGATCGTCTCATGTTCATTCACCACCTCAATCCATTGCTCGGTGGTGGCTTGTTTGTCCAACTCGCTGAATCGTTGGTCGAGGGTGTGGGTGTCTTGCCCCTTCACATCTTGGAGCAAGTTCTTCAGCGAAGCCTCCCCCTCCAGGCGTCTTCGGCTGGCGGCGTTCACGGCAAAGGCCACCAGAAGACCGGCGGCTACCAGAACGAACACTACCGCTATGAGTATGAGGTTAAGGGTCCATGCGATGTCACTATAATAATTCGGGTTCATCAGAATCGCATTGACAATGCCAAGTCAACGCTCCTTTTTTTGAAACTCGGTTCCTCTTCCGAATACGAACATCCGACGCGAAGCTGCATGTTTTCCATCACCCGGAAACTGCATCCCGCGAAAGTAATAAAGCCCATTTGCTGGGCTGCATCGACGGTGATGCCATCGATGTCAAAAACGCGCTGTCCCACGACCGTGCCTGCATAGAGTTCAACACGGGGATTGAGAACAAAATTGGCTTTGACGGAGCCCCAAAAGGCATTGCCGCGCCGCTCGGTCTGCGACATATCGATATCGGCCACCACATAGTGCGGGCCGAAGTAATAAACAACGCCAGCCGGCGATTCGACATACACGTCGTTCGACCCATAGCTCATATACCTCGCCTTGGCCTTACCGTAAAAGTTCTCGAAGAGATAATACTGGTATTCCACCGTGGACTCGGCTCGATAAAGGTAATTAGCGCCCGATCTGCCGCCCGCCTCCACCTGAAGAATATTCTTGTCCAGTTTAAAGTAGGAGCCGGCGGTGTAAGTATAGCCATTGATGCCGTTGCGGTCATAATCCGCCATTTCCAGATAGGGAACCATATTGGTCATCGGGAAGGCGACATTCAACGTTGTCACATACCAGTCTCGCGCTTGGCCCCCCAAATCAATCCGGCTGTATTCCTCGCTCGTAGATACGTAGGTCTTCCCCGGCTCGCCGTAGAAATAAGGCGACCATGTTTGCACCTCCCGGTAGGTCTTCACATCGTCGGCTTTGCCGATGGAAGCCATTAAGAAGACGCTCATGATCCCTATTGTCCAGTTGGTTCGTTGCATAGCTCCTTCCTTTCGCGTATATTTTTCACCGGCAAGGAGCCATTGTCAACAGGAGAAATAGCATCAGGTGTTGCAGACCGCAGTCTGCGAATCAGGTCGTCCACAGTATCTTCAAGCCGCCACTTGTGTCTGTAGGCGGTCAGCTCGAAGAGTTTCGAAAGGTCGGGTTTGCGGCGGTAAGTCTCCACATTCCCGTCTCCGTAGGCCTCGCGGTAGGAAACGAACTCAATGGGCGACGAACTGCCCGCCCGTTCTCGCACCAGTTTGGCCAGCTCCAGGATGCTGATCTCGCGGTTGTTGCCCACGTTGATGATCTGGCCAAAACTGGCAGGGTTGTCCGCCAGCGAATCCACCAGGGCAATGGTGTCGCGCACATCGCAGAAACACCGGGTCTGCGAGCCGTCACCATGAACCCGAATGGGTTTGCCCGTCACCGCCCGCTCCACAAACCTCGGCACCACCATGCCGTAACGCCCTGTCTGCCGCGGACCCGCCGCGTTGAAAAACCGGCAGACCATGACCTCCATGCCAAAAGACCGGCCATAATTTTGCCCCAGCGTTTCGTTGACGATCTTACTGACGGAATAGTTCCATCGCTTGAGGGTCGTCGAGCCGACCGCAAGTTCCGCATCGTCGCGAAAACCCGAAAAGGGAATCAAATGCCCCGGGGCGGTCCTTGGCGCGTTGGCAAGCGACGTTTCTTTTTCACCGTTCTCTGTCACCACTCCCAGCGCCGCCTGGCCATACACTTCCGCGGTGGACGCAAGGATGATCTGTGGTTTCCAGCCTCCTGCGCTTGCGGCCCGCAAGACTCGTTCGCAACCGGCGATGTTCGTGGCAAGACACTTGATCGGCTCATCGAGGACCTTGTGCACGCCCACGACCGCCGCCATATGGTAAATCCGGTCCGCCCAACTGACTGCCTTATACAAGTCGTCCCAGATAACGATATCGGCTTTGGTAAATCGGAAATTCGGATTGTCCAGAAAAAGCTCCACGTTGCTTGTGGAGCCGGTGCTCAGATCGTCAACGGCATGAACCTTGTCACCCCGGTTCAAATGATACTCCACAATATGCGAGCCAATGAAACCTGCTCCGCCGGTTACCAGAATGTGAAGTCCTTTCGATGTCACGTGTCAACGTTGCATAGTCAGTCATGGTCGTCAAATTACTGATGCGTTTTTTTTGATTTCTTTTTATCGAGTTACCTGATGCGTTGGTCCCGGTCCTTTCTACAGACTCCGGTTTCTTCTGCGGCTCTGAAGCGCGGTGTCGAGTTACTACCACGTCCCGCGGCTGCTTATGCCGGTTGCGGATCGGGACTGCACTATGGCTGTAGCGGCAATCTATGGAGCTTGCCGGACTTCACTGGAAGAGGACGACGGCAAGAGGATGGCAAAGCGTTCCGCTGAGCCGTGTCCCGCCCAGGCAACAAACATAGCGGCTCGCCAAGGACGGCTCACCTTACCCGCCGCACAATCCTGGTGCAGGTCGAGTATTATCCCCGCGCGGGTTTAGAACCTGACAAACCGACCAAACCGCGTCCGTTGCTTCAATCTTCCAGCTCCGGTTCCTTGAGGGGTGGCGGCCCCCACCCAAAGAAGCGGCCCAGCCCCTTGCGCTGTTGGTGACTCAAACGGCGCGAAGCCCGCTGCCATGCCTGGCTGGGCTCCGCAGGCTGTCCTTCGGAATGATCCTTCTTGCTAAGGTGAAAGGCGAAATCCTCCAACGCCGTGCTCACGGCGCTTTCAGGCGCGGCGAGGGTCAGCGGTTGGCCCAGGTTGATGGCTTCGGTGGCCGCATCGCCGGCAAAGGGGATGACAACGTCCACGGGACGTTTGAGAGTGGTCTCAATATGATTCGAGTCCACCTGGTTTCGTTCATGAATCCGATTCATCACTATCCGAACGCGATGCGAGGAGTAGTTCATCAACTTAAAGGTTTCCAACGCGGCAAGCTGGTTCGCCAAGGAGGCGACGTCAGGCACCATGACCGACAGAATCTTGTCGGATTCTTCCAAGGCTGCCACCGTGCCTTCCTGAAGGTCATGAGGCATATCCAGTACCACGTAACGATAACGCGCGCGGAGCAGGGACAGGGTGTGGCGAATCCTTGCGCCGTCAAGCGGTTCCCGGCACTCCTGCACGCGCGGCGCCGGCAAGACAGACACGCCACTGGAGTGCTGTAGCAGCATGGTGTTCAATAAATGGTCGTCAATATCCTCCGCAGAAACCCGGCCCAGTTCCTCCCATGTGCGATTCGGAAGCAAGTTGAACATCAGCCTGGCTTGGCTGGAAGCCAAAACCAGGTCCACCAGAACCACATCTTCGTTCCACAATTGGGCCAGACTGACAGACAGATTCGTTGCCAGGGTGGTTACACCCGAGCCACCGCGCAGTGAATAGACAGCGAAAATTTTACTTTTCGCCGCTTGGACACCCGTCGGTTTCTTGCTGCGTCGCAGTTGCACTTTCACCCGCGCCAGCAATTCGGATGGCTCGTAAGGCTTCGACATGCAATCGTCGGCCCCAGCCTCGAACATCTCGGTCTTTTGCTCCCGGGATGTCGGCGCTGTAAAGGCCAGAATCGGCAAATGGACCGTTTCCGGATGGCGCCGCAAACTGCGGCAAACCTCGAAGCCGTTCAGTTCGTCCAATGCCGCATTCAGGATGACCATGTCAATGTTGCGCACCATGGATTCAATCTGCTTCAAGGCGCTTATTCCGCTGGTGGCCTCGACCACGTTGTATCCGCCTTGGGACAGCACATGCTTGGTCGCCTGCAAATCAGCCATCTGGGAATCAATGAGCATTATTTGAGACGTCATGTAACTTCCTCCCTGGAGTCTCTTTGAACGGTGTTCGTCATATTCGTCGGGCTCTCCTCATTCCTTGAGATTTGCATCTATGTCCATGAGGAGCTGTCGGTGCGCGGCGGTTTCGTCGGCCACTTTGGACAAAAGGACTTGGAATTCCTGCAGCGAGGTGCGGAAGGAATGGCGAATGTCCCTCTCAATCATCGAAGCCTCCATGCCGACGGCAAAGGTAACGATGTATCGCTTGACAACTTCGCCCTTCGTGATTTCCTCAATCTGCTGGGCGATCTCCCCGTTCATGAGGTTCACCACGTGTGCATTGTATTGTCCCATCGTCCACTTCGAAGGGTTCTCTTCGATGGACCCCATGATTTTTTTGAACACACCCGCATGTCCTCGCTCTTGGGCGCTCAACAAGAGCCATTGATCTTTGAATTCGGGGATCCGGTCCACACACAGCCCATAGTAGGCATCCAGCGCAAGTTCATTTTTGATAAAAGCCTCCGCCAGTTCCAAAAGCGCCTTCTTTTTATCTTCCATGGGTCATCATCCTCAACAGTAGAACAGTTAAGGCAGATCACCGCAAAAATCAAGGGGCGCACCCGCTTTCATGGACGGCCCGCGATGATCCGAAGTGACGCGACTGCGATTGTTCGAGCCGGTGGATGTGATCACACACCTTTTTTCCAGCAGCGACCGAGGATCGAGCGGTTAATTTCAAGCTCAACACTGCGCGTTTGGCAGCCAGCAAGAGTTCACCACTCCATAGCGTTCGCACGGTTTTCGTGATACGATATTGCATGAAGCTGTTAAAGAGACTGATTGGTTCCAAACAAGCCAAGGTGAACTGCGAACTGTCAGACGATCTCCGCGCCAGCGCGGAAAAAGGCGATGCAAGTTCCCAGAATGATTTGGGCAAGGCATTTTTCCTGGGCACCTTTGGCCTGACGAAGGATGAAGCCGAAGCGGTGAAATGGTATCGCAAAGCCGCTGAGCAGAATCACGCCGATGCTCAATACAATCTGGGCTGGCGCTACGCCGAGGGACGAGGTGTTCCGAAGGATGAGGCCGAAGCGGTGAAGTGGTTTTGCAAAGCAGCCGAGCAGAATCATGCCGATGCCCAAGCCCGTCTGAGCCAATGCTATTACAATGGCATTGGCGTGCCGAAGGATCTGTTCGAAGCCTATAAATGGGAGAGTCTCGCCAGAGTGAAGGGCAGGCATGGCCTCAGCGGACCAATTATTGACCAGATGGAAAAGCAACTGACCCCGGAGCAGTTCGCGCTAGTGCAGAGGCTTTGTCGAGCGTTTAAGCCGAGAGGCGGCCCTGACCCCCGGGGAATTTCGTGGGAAGGCAAAAACGATCGGCGGAAGGCTATTCCATGTGTTTAGTGGGTGAATTTGAAGGACAATTCACAATCCCGGCGATGTGGGCCAAGAGGAAATCGGAGAAGGCGAAGAAGCAGAGAGGATGATGGTCTCAGCGGATCAATTCTTGACCAGTCAGGCTATCGCTGATAGGCGGGCAAGTAGTGATATTGGACGCACAGCGCGAGCAGCGACATCGCCGTCGCGTAAACCGGCCCGCCTTCGCCCTCGCCGCCGGCCGTCGGCCAACTGCCGTCGCCCGTCTGGTGTTCGAGCAGCACCTTTTCCAGCTGCGGCTGCCACCAGGCCCAATCGTCGCCGCCGCGTTGATACATCGCCTGTGTCACGTAATAGATCGCGTAATAAAAATGCTCGCGGCCCCATTTCATCTCGTGCGTGCGCAACCATTCCGCGCCGCGCTTGACCTCCAGCACGTCGTATTGGCCGCACATCTGGAGCGACACCATGCCGCAACCCGTTCGCGCGTGGCCCGCGCCGCCGCCCGGCTGGTAGGCAAAACCGCCCTCGCGCGCCGCGCAGCGTTTCACAAAACCGACCGCGCTCTCGATCGCCTCGCCCGGAATTTTCACGCCGCAATCCCTCGCCGCGCGCAACGCCAGCAGTTGCCAGCCCGTCACCGAGATGTCCGCGTCATGCGACCGCGGCTCGTAGCGCCAGCCGCCGGTGTGCTGCGGCGACTTCGGCTCCGCCTGCGCCCGAAGGATCAGGTCGCACGCTTTCCGCAACGCAGCCATCACGCGCTCGTTCTTGCTCATGCCCGCCGCCTCCGCCAGCAGCAACGAACAAATGCCGTGGCCATACATCCGTCCGCCGCGGCCGAGGATCGAGCCGTCCTCCGACTGCTCGCTGATGATGTTCGCCAGCGCGCGCTCCACCCTCTCGCCGTCCGGCCCCGATCCCGGCACGTGGCCGCGCGCCAGAAACGCCATCGCCGACAGCCCGCTGACCGCCACGTTGTGATGGAACGATCCGTCGTCCTTTTGCTGCTTCCGCAAAAACTCAAACCCGCGCTCCACGGCGCGGTCCACGTCGTTGGACGCCGCCGGCTCCGCCGCAGTTCCGGCCGTTGCGAACAAAATCACCGCAGAGACGCAAAGGACACTGAGGACCGCAAAGCCTCCGCGCGCCTCCGCGCTCTCTGCGTCTCTGTGTTTCTTTTCAGACATTCTCATTTCCTACCGCCTCTCCATCGTCCAAACCACCGATTTCATCTTCGCGTTTCGCGCTCCGCGTTTCCCAATCACTTGCCCGCCGCCTTCGACAGCTTCTCGAAATACTTTTTGATCAACTGTTCGTATTCCGGCGGATACTTCTCGCTCATGCCGTGCATCAAGCCTTGTTGCAATTCGGCGGGTAGCTTGTCGAGGTTTATCAACTCGCCGCGCGGCCGCAGTTCCGCCGGCGTGCCTTTGGCGGCGGTGTTCCCTGTGCTGCCCATCTTGGAATCCAGACTCTGCGATTCCTGGCCGGGCGTTTGCTGCGCCGCCTGCGCCGCCGCTTGCTCCGCCGCCATCTGCTGCATCGCCGCGATCAACTCCTGCTGCTGCGCCTGCGCGCTTGTCTCCATCAAGGACTGCAACGCCTGCGCCGCTTCCGCCGCCGGCTGCTGGCCCGGCTGCGTCCGGCCTTTTTCAAATTCGCCCTTCGCCTGCTCCATCTTTCCGCCGGCATTCTCCAACGTCGCGGCCGCATGCGGCGGCGGCGCGGCGGGTTCCAGCCCAATCGGCACGATCGTCACGTTCGGGTGCTTCTCGCTGGCGTCGCCGGCAGCCCGCGCCAGTTGGTCGGCCAGTTTGTCCAGCGCCTGCTGCGCGCCGCGCGCGTCCTGCGCGGCCTGCGGCGTGTTGCCCGATTTTATTTGCTCGGCGGACCCGCGCATTTTTTCAGGAATCCTCTCTTTGGCCGCCTCGGGCGCGTCGGTCATCGCCTTCGCAACCTCCGGGGCCAGCTCGGCCAGCTTCGACTTCGTCTGGCCGAGTTCTTCGCCGACGCGCTGAAGTTCGCCGCTCATCTGGCGCTGGTCGCCTGCGAACTGGTCCATCTGTTGCGCCGGGCCGGCGCTCGTCTCTCCCAGCTTGCGCGCCAGTTCGGACTCCAGCCGCGACAGCGATTGCATCGCCTGCCCCGCTTTCGCCGTCTGCGCCGCCTCGCGCGCCCGCTCCGCGTTGGCACGCTTGTCCCTGCCGGCTTCGGCGCGCGCTTTTTGCGCCGCCTTCACCAAACTCTGGCCCTGGTCGCTGGACGACTTGGCCGTCTGCTCGATTTGCCTCCGCGCCGCCTCGTTGTCGCCGCGTTTCAACGCCTCGGCCGCGACACTCATCGCCTGCGCCTGCTTCTGGAAGTCGCCGGCCTGTGGCGGACTTTGTTGCGCGGCGCGCTGCGCCTGGCGGGCAATCTCCTCGGCGTGGCGCTGCGCGTCTTTCTGCCGCCAGTCACGTTCGGACCGCAACTGGTCGAGCTTGCCGGCCATTTCCTGCTCCTTGCGCGCCAGTTCGCCGACAGCCTGCGCGCCGGCTCTGAGTTTATCCAGCGCCTGTTGAAGCTGGTCGGCGCGGATGGAGGGCTCGCTTTCCAAATCCGATTTCATCTTCTGGCGCACGTCCGCCTGTTGCGCGGCGAGCGGCGACGCCGGTTGGTTGGCGGCGGCACGCTGCGCCACGTCATTTTGTTTGGCAGCGACGTCGCTGAGCTTCTTGAGCCAGTCGTAGCCCTGCGCCAACTGCTGCCGGTTCGGCAATTCCTTCTCCGCCTGCTGCAACTGCGACCGCGCCTGTTCCGCCTGCGCGACGGCGGACTGTTTCGCCGACGCCATGGCCTGCGCGGCCTGTTGCAACTGCTGCAACGCCGCCTGCTGGTGGTTCGCCGCGGTGGATTTGTCCGCCGATTGCAACGCGTTCGCAGCCTGCTGCATCGCGTTTTGCGCCGCAGCCATCGGCGGCGCGGCGGCGGGCGCGGCCTGCTGCGACGCGTGCGCCAACGCCTGCGCCTGCGCCGCAAGCGAGCGCTGCTCCGGCGCATGGGCTGCAAGCGACGCGGGCTGCGAGGCGTTCGTCGCGGCGAGCAGTTTCTCCTGCTGCTTTGCCAGCGCCTCCGCCTGCGCCGCCTGCGCGGCAAGTTGGTCGGCCTTCTTGGCGGTGGAAAGTTGCTGCGCGGTCTGCCGCAGTTTTTCCGCAGCCACGTGCTGCTGTTCGAGCGCCTTCGCCTGCTGGCCGTGCGCCAGCGCCTCCGTCGCAGCGGCCATCGGCTCGCGCTCGGTTTCGGCGACACGCAGCGCGGCATCGTGGAGATCGCGCATTTGCTCCGGCGTCGGCTGCTCGGGCGCGTGCGCCAGCAGGCTGCGCTCGACGGCGCGCGCGTCGGCGCGCAACTGCTCCTGCTCGGCGACGCGCTGCCGACGTTCTTCGGGCGCGGCGGCCGGCTGTTGCTGCGTCTGTTGCGCCAGCGCCTCCTGCCGTTGCGCCAGCCGCTCGACACGCTCGGCGGGCGACGGCTCGTGTTGTTGCAATTGCGCCCGCGCCATCTCGGCCGCCTGGAGGCGCGTTTTCAAAATCCGTTCCAGCGTCGCGCGCAGCGCGGCGATCTCCGCCTGCGCCTCGCGCGCCCGCTCGGTCGCCTGCGGCCGGTTGCCCGATTCGGCATGGGAGGCCGCCTCCTCCAACCGCGAAAGCGTCCGGCTCGTGTCGAACTGCCGGCGCGCGTCCTGAATCTCCCGCGCGGCCTCGGCATCCACCGGCGCGACGCGATCCGCCAGCGCGCCGAGACGCGCGCCGACGGGCGCAAACTCAGCGCGCACGTCGCGCTCGATGTCGGCAAGTTCACCGAGCCGCAGTCGCTGCCACGCGACCGCCTGATCGAGACCGTTGGCAACGGCGTCCTGCTGCGATTCGAGTTGATGCAATCCTCGCACCAGCAGTCGCAGATCGCGCTGACGTTCGAGAAGATTCAACTGGCCGCCGACCTGCCGCAGTTGGGAAGCGGCGGACTGCGCGGCGGTGCCAGTGGCAATCGCTTGCAAGCCGTCGCGCGCCAGCAGCAGGTCCTGGCCCCAGCGTGCATCGCCGGCGCGCAGCGTCAAGTGCGGCTCGGAGAGCCGGTCCACGCGGGCGATGAGATCGCCGACGCGCTCGCGAAGCTGGTCAGCGGGCGATTGTGCGGCGGCGAGCAACCGCTGGCTGAGTTCCAACCGGCCGCGCTCGAACTGGCCACGCGCGGCGTCGGCGGCCTCCGCGGAAGTCGCTTCGGCTTTCGCGAGGTCTTCACGAGTCTTGCGAAGCGTGTCGGTGAGGGGATCGAGCGATTCGCGGTTGCGCCATCCGTGTCCGCCGCCGGCGTTGTTGAGCCATTGCTGAAGGCTTTCGATTTTCGGCTGGGCAATGCCCGTGAGCCGCTCGCGCGCCGCGCGCAACAAGTCGGCGTTCTGCGGCAGAGGCGCGCCGGCGGCGCCAAGGCCGGCGGCGAGCAGTTGTGTCGCGGAGACGACGGCGGCCTGGTCGCTGGCGTCGGCGTTGCGTTTGCGCCGCCACTGGCGCGCGGCGCCGAACACATTATCCAGCACGCGCTGCTCTGCGCGGTCAATCTTGCGGGCGAGTTGCGAGAGAACCCCGGTTTCGCGCGCGTCGTAGAGCCGGGTGAAACCCTGGCCGAGTTGCGCCGCGATTTTGTCGGCGGCGGCGGTGGCGTCGGCGAGCCGGGCCAGCGCCGGAGCGACGGCGGCAGGTTGCGCAGCGTCGCGGTCGAGCGCAGCGGCGGCGGGCAGGGCGATGGCAAGCTGGTCGTCGAATTGTTCGAGCAGGTTGGCGACGTTTTCCCAGTCGCGCAACGTCTGCGGCGTGCGAGGCTGCGCGGCGCACACCCCGACGATGACCTGCGCGGCGGCGCCGGCTTCGCGCGCCGCGTCGAGATCGCGGCGGAGCGCGTTGGCGCGCGCGGTGAGGTCGGCGTTCCACTGCGGAGCGCGGCCGAAGTCGCCGCGCAATTGCTCGATGCCGCGACGCGCATCGGCAGCCGACTGGCTGGCCCGCGCGAGCGCCTCGCGGAGTTTGCGCAGTTCGGCGAAATTCTTGCTCCGCAACGACAGATCCGCCAGTTCGCTGATGCGCACCTTCCGCTCCTCGCTGCGGGCGGTCTGGTGATCGGGCGAATTGTCCTCGACCTCGATGTGGAACGCGATCTCGTCGCCGGCTTTGTAGCCGGCGTGGGCGAGGTCGAACGTCGCCACGCCGTTCACCGGCATCTGGTCGCGTTTGTTATTGTGAACGAGATAGGCCGAGGCGATGCCGTAGTCGTCGGTCGCGGCGAACTTCAGTTCGAGCGGCTCCGGCCGGCCGATCTCGACGTCCTGGTCGGGATCGAGCAGCTTCACCGTCGGCGGCTGGTCGGCCAGCGCTTTGATCTGGTAGCTGACCGCGTCGGCGTTTTTGAAACCGACCGCGTCCGTGATGCGCAGCTTGAACTCGGCGTCGTGGTCCACCGTGAGTTCGGCGGTGACGTTGCGGTCGCCGGTGATCGGCACCGGTTTCAGCGGCGAGCCGTTCGCCTCCAGCCACGCGCCGGAGAGCGGCTGCGACGCGGTGGCGACCACCGTGACGCGCGTGCCGCGCAACGCGGCGATGTCGGCGGTCTCGGCGGTGACGGTCTTGGGCGGCAGCGCCGTGTAGTCGGGGAAATGATAGGTGAGCGTGAACCGTTCGAGCCGCGGGCCGCGTTGCGCCACGATGCGGAACCGCTGTGATTCGGCGTCGCCGGCGCGGATGAAATAGACGGCGTTGGACCTGACGGCGGGCAGCGGAATCTCGAACTGCTGGAGCGCGACGGGCGCGCCCGGCTTCGGCGGCACGGATGGCGGGGGCGCGGCGGTGGCGAGCGTTTCGAGCCGCATCATGGGCTGGCCGTCGCCGGCGAAAAACGCGGCGGCCTTGCCGATGCGGCGGTTGAAAACGCTGACGCGGACGGTGACGCTGCCGCCGGTTTCGATGGTGGCGTCGCCGGGTTTCACCAGCAGCTTCACCGAGCTGGCGCGCGGCAGCGCGGCGAGAGGATTGGCGAACCGTTTCGCCAGCAGCAGGAAATGCTCCGTCGCCGCGATGGCATACACGCCCAGGCCCAACGCCAGCGCGGCGGCGACGACGGCGCTCACGGTGGCGCGCGTCGGCGAGATGATGCTGGCGAAATCGAGGCTGCCGCTGCGGCGGGCGAGGTCGTTCACCAGCGCCGCGATGAGTTGCGGCGACCCTTTGATCGCGTCGGGATCGCGGCTGGCCTCCAATTGCACCGCCGTCGCCAGCCCCTCGTTGAGTTGGGGGAACGCGGCCTCGACATTGAACGCCACCTCGATGTCGCCCCAGCGTTTGCGCAGCGAGAGCAGGATGAAACGGACGAAGCCGGCGAGCGTCGCGGCCCAGACCGTCACCGTCAGCGCGACGCGCGCGGCCAGCGGCAGGAACAGCCAGCGGTCGAGCAGGAACGTCAGCGCCAGCAGGCCAAGGAACAACCCCGCCGTTTGCGCGAGGCCCTCGGCGAGCGTCAACCGTTGCGCACGGCGTTTGTAGCGCTCCACTTGCGCGTGCAGACTGTCAGGAACCAGCGACATTGTCTGCGAATGCTAACACCGGCGATGGCCAAGTGGTAGCGGAGTTTTTTTCAGGGAATGAAACTCCGTGTCTGGGAAGATGGCTACGGCATGCGCCACGACCCGCACCCGATCAACGACTGGCCCGCCCGCTGCGCCGAATGGATGAAGAGCATGGGATTCCTTGATGGAAAGTAGACAGGCGCCACTTTCGAATTAGGGAAACAGCCGCCACATTGAGCGGAGGCAACCGTGGCGAAAAATCTCCGTGACCCGTTGGCTACCCAGCGATACTCTCGCTTCATGCCTGAGCAGATTCCGCAAACGTTCGAGGAGGCGTTTAAGCGCATCCAACAACTCGCCGCAGATTTCAAAGCCAACGAGCAGCGTTACCTCGCCAGCGATTACCAAGAGGCGGAAGTCCGCAAGGATTTCATTGACAAGTTTTGGACAGCCCTCGGCTGGGACGTGAACCACGACTTCCAGACGAACCCCTACGAGCAGGAGGTGAAGGTCGAGCGCAGCGTCAGCATCGCCGCCAGTCAGAGGCGAGCGGATTACGCCTTCTACCTGAAGCCGAACTTCCGCGACGTGCGCTTTTACGTCGAGGCCAAGAAGCCTTCCGTGGGACTCGCCACCACGGAACACTATTTCCAAGTCGTCCGCTACGGATGGAGCAGCAAGACGCCGCTCGCTGTCATTCAGGATTTCCAGCAGTTCCACGTCCTCGATTGCCGCTACAAGCCCAAAGTGGAAACCATCCTTGACCGCGCCGTCGCCACCTATCACTACAGCGATTACGCAAACCCGGAGAAGTTCAAACAAATCTATTGGCTGTTCTCGCGCGAAGCCGTTGCGGGCGGTTCGCTGGAGAAGCGTGCCGCCGAACTGCCCAAGCTTCGCGGCAAAGGCGCACAACGGTCCAGCAACGCCGCTGCGAAACCCGTGGATGAAGATTTTCTGGAGACTCTGGACGAACACCGCACCGATCTGGCGCGAGCCTTCAAGAGCAAGAACCCGCGGCTCGACAGCGAGACGCTGACCGAACTCGCCCAGCGCACACTCGACCGCCTCGTCTTCCTTCGCTTCCTCGAAGACAAAGGCATTGAGGCCCAGCGGCTGGTGGAGAGGTTCGGAGCCAAGGGCATGGCTTGGGAAGACTTCGTTGCCGTTTCGCGCCGGCTCGACGGCATCTACAACGGCATCGTCTTCAAAGATCACGCGATTCTGGACAAGCCCGGTTTCCGCGTGGATGAGGACATTTTCAAAGGCATCTGCGGACGGCTGACGGAGGCCACGACACCCTACGACTTCAATTTCATCCCCATCCACATCCTCGGCTCGATCTACGAACGCTTTCTCGGCAAGGTCATCGTGGCCACCGACAAGCGCGTTCGCGTAGAGGAGAAGCCCGAAGTACGCAAGGCGGGCGGGGTTTATTACACGCCGGAGTACATCGTCCGCTACATCGTTGAAAACACCGTGGGCAAACTCATTGCCGGCAAGAAACCGGAGCAAATCGCCGAGATGCGCTTCGCCGACATCGCCTGCGGCAGCGGCAGTTTCCTGCTCGGCGTCTTCGACCTGCTCCTGCAACACCACGGCATCTACTACAACAATCTTTCAGATACCGAGCGCACCCGCGCCGTCAAACGCGGCGACTGCATCGAGCACGATGGCTGTCTCTACACCTCCCTTCGCAAGAAACGCGAAATCCTCGTCAACAACATCTACGGCGTGGACATTGACGCGCAGGCCGTCGAGGTCTGCCAGCTCTCGCTGTACCTGAAGCTGCTCAAGGACGAAACCACCGTCAGTGCCCACCAATATCTGATGGACTTCGAGCATGTCGCGCAGATGAAGAAGCTCCTACCCGACCTGAGCAAGAACATCGTTTGTGGCAACTCGCTCATTGGTCGGGACTTTTCCGAAGGCCAGCTTTTCGCCAGCGCCGAGGAGCGCAGGCTCAACCCGATGAATTTCGAGGACGCCTTCCCGCACATCTTCCCGCGCCAACCCGGCATGGTCCGCGAAAGCGAGGCGGCTTACGAAGTCGGACGCACCATCAGCCGCGAGGGCGGCCGCCGCGTTTATCCAAGCATCGAAAAGGAAACTCACGGCTTTGATGCCGTTGTTGGCAATCCGCCGTATGTGCGGCCGCATAATCTCACTGAGACAAACAAGCGATACTTTTGGAAACACTACAAGACTTTCACACACAAGTCGGATCTTTACTGCTGCTTCATAGAGCAAGCAACGCGATTGCTGAAACAGGGCGGTTTTTTCAGTTACATTGTCTCTCACGGATGGCTTCGCCTGAACAGCTTCCAAGAAGTGCGCAAGCTGTTCCTTGAAAACCACCGCATTCTTCAACTAGTCGAATTGCCGGAGAAAGTCTTTGCTGATGCTCAGGTCGCCACAGGCATATTCGTTGTGCAAAAGGAAGCGAGTTGCGAGCGGTCGTCAACGAATATCGAAATCATCGAAGGCAAACTTGCCGAGTCTGGCCCAACCTTCGTGATGAAGCGGCGGATTCCGCAAGCGACGTTCCACTCAACATTTCAGAACGTTTTTGATCTCAGCATTTCGCCGGAAACTGAACGGATAAAAGAGAAAATGCGCGTCGGCCCCACTATTGGCAGCCTTTTCCGAGTTTGCTTCGGTCTGAAAACCGGCGACGACGCAAAATTTTTACACCGCACGAAAGGGCTTCACCGGGAAGACAGGCCTTTGCTTCGCGGCGATGACGTGAAGCGATACACCTACGAACACAAAGGCGAGTATGTGTGGTATGTCCCGCAAAAGATGCGTGCGCACCGTTCAACGGCTCGTCCGGGTGAATGCGAACGGTTTGAGCAACCGAAAGTTCTGGTCAAAGATACGACTGCCGATTTCGCAGGAACGTATGATGGCAACAGCTTCTATGTGAAAGATGTGCTGATCGTGATTCCTCACGAAGGCTGCGAAGCGGCTTTTGATCTTCGCTACGTTACCGGCGTCGTGAACTCGCAAGCTCTTCGCTTTTATTACCGCACCACGTTCAAGACAATTCATGTTCAATGCGAGGAACTGAGCAGCCTCCCTCTGCCCGCGCTCGATTTGAAACAAGCCGAGCACAAAGCAAGACACGACGCAATCGCGAAGCTGGTGGAGCAAATGGTGGAAGCGAAGACTGCGTTATCAAAGGCGCAGACGGACAAGGATCGGAACTACTACGAGGCGAAGTGTGCGGCGCTGGATCGGCAGATTGACGCGCTGGTGTATGAACTTTACGGCCTGACGGAAAAAGAAATCGAGATTGTGAAAGGCGCATAGCAATTTGCCGCCCTCACCGAAACGTTTCGGTTAAGGCGCGTTGGGGTAAATCACCCGCCGCAGGCGCTCAACAACTGCGCGCTTTATTTCCTCAATGGCTTTCCTCACATCGTCGGGACGCAAATTCACTCCCCGGCTGGCATCCTCGATGAAATGCGTCTTGAATCCCATGGCCGTCGCATCCAGCGCCGTGAACTTCACGCAGTAAACAGGTCGAAGCAACGGACTGGAAAGTCCGTTCTACGACTTGGCGCGCGAAACCGTGGAACGGAATTCCAAGTGCGTTTTCCCAATCCAACCCCAAACTGAAACGCGCCCCCGGCTGAAAATAATAGCAAATTTCTCTTGACATGATAGAGAAAACGCCTTACCCTGTGCCCGACGATGGAAGACAGTGCTCAGTGGTCAGAGGTCAGAAGGCAGAAGGAAGAAAGGAGAAGGCGAAAGGCGGAAAGCTGATGGGAGATAGGAGATGGCAGATGTGAGAAGGCGGTGCGGAAGGCAGAAGAGGCCGAAGCGCTGCGCGGAAATGCGCAGACAATCCGGTTCGATCCGACTGAATCCGGCTTGGGAACAATCCACGAATGGCACGGATTACACGGATTGTGCGAGCGGGGTTATCGGGTTCCATCCGACCCAATCCGACCCAATCCGACCCGATCCGACCCAAGCCGGCCGAATCCGACTTGGGAACAATCCACGGATGGCGAGAATTACACGGATTGTGCGAGCGGGGGTTATCGGGTTCCATCCGACTCAATCCGACCCAATCCGACCCAAGCCGGGTAAATCCGACCGTATGAAATCCATTATAGAGACCTCTGCAAAAGTCGTTGGCCAAACTGTAGCGGCGGTCTATGACCGCCGAATCGTTTGGATTTTGCGATCATTCGGCGGTCATAGACCGCCGCTACAGGGCTTTTGCAAAGGTCTCATTATAGAGTGCAATTGCACGATGATTGAAGCGGCAAGGTGGATCGCGACCTCCGGGCGCGAGGGCCGCAGGCAAGAGAAAGACGCGCGCTTGAATAACGAGACGCTTGCCTCAAGCACCATGCTATCGCTTCTCAACGGCTATCGCGCCCGGAGGTCGCGATCCACCTCGCGTTCCACCTCGTTGCCCGGCTGCTTCAGGAGGTTTGCGGAAAGACGAATCGCCGCGCTGGATGAACGATTCCGCCTCCTCACCACGTCATACATGGCCGGCGTCGGCGGCTACAGACTTTCAGCATCTCTTGCGGCATGTCCGCATGATTTCGCACCCGGAACTCCGTGTCCAAATCCCGTTGCCGGAAACAGTTCTGCCGGCGCGAAGGACGTTGCAAAAACGAAGCCAAATGTTGGCCGCGTCCAAGACTGGAAAGCATCGTTTTTCAGCGGGAATACAAACATCTCGATCCGTCCTGGGGTCGGGTGTGAGAACACATTTTTGCGAAACGAACCCAAATAGAGAAAAACGCGATTCTGTTGCAAAAGACTGCAAACGAGCAGGTTATTTGAAGACGACATGGCGAAAGTTGACCGCGCCCGGAGCAAAACGAAGCCAAATGCGGCGGTTCAACCCCGAAACCGAAAATCTCTGCAAAAGCCATTGGCCGCAATGAAGCGGCGGGCATCCGCTGGGCGCATGGCTGCCGCTGGCGAAACTTTTTCGGCAATGGCATAGTTGAATCGAGTGCCAAGCCGAGTCGGACAACACAACGAAGGGACAAAAATGAAAACCAGCCTGAAGACGGTTCTCACCATGGCGGCGCTGGCCGGCGCGCTGACTTTCCCGTTGGCGACGCTGCAGGCCGCCCAAGCGCCCGCCGCGCCCGGTCAAGCGCAAGTCAAAGGCGAACATCACCCGATGATTCGCGCCGCCATCCGATCGCTGGAGCGAGCCAAGGAAGAAATGAAATCGGCGGCGCACGACTACGGCGGCCACCGCGTCGAGGCCATCGAAGCCTGTGATCACGCGATCGCGCAATTGAGAAAGGCGCTGGAGTTCGACAAGAAGTAGATCGCGGTCCGGAGGCGCCAATGCATACGGCGGGTCTTTGACATCGCGCGGCGACCGCAGCGCGTGAGCGTTTTTTTGCGTTTAGAGGTTGAAGTTTTTCCGTTTTGCGGCACTTTCAGATTGCTTTTGCCGGCCAATCGGCTAGAAACCGCCGCCAACTTGCGGCCTGGCCGGCCGCATCGGACAGCAGCGAGAAAAAGGAGTACATCAATATGCTCGGATGTGATTTGGGAACATTGTTCAAGGTGACGGTGGCGGGCGGCTCGTATCAGGAAGGGCTGACGACGCATTTGCAGGGAGTGCCGCCGGGTTATCTGATCACGGAAGAGGAAATCTACCGCGATCTGTTGCTGCGCAAGCCGGGCCAGGGCGAGCTGAGTTCGCCGCGGCGCGAGCCGGACGTGCCGATCATCTACAGCGGCGTGAACTGCGCCGACACGATGCCCGGTTTCCACAACGAGGCTTACACCAACGGCACGCCGATGGTGATCCTCATCCCGAACCTCGACCGCCACTTCGAGCACATCGAGGCGTATCGCGTGACCAACCGCACGCCGCGGCCCGGCCACGCCTCCTACGCCTCCTACATGAAATACGGCCAGTGCGACGACTCCATCGGCGCGGGATTTTTCAGCGGGCGCTACACCTCCACCATCGTCGCGGCCGGCGCGGTCGCCAAACGCATCCTCAAGGAAGTCGGCATCGAAGTGACCGGCTACGTGAAGGAAGCCGCCGGCATTCGCATGCCCGACATGCCGTTGGAGGAAATCCGGACGAAGGTCGCCGCTTACAAGGAATTTCGCCGACGCCACGACCCGGTGTATGCCGCGCTATTCACGTCCGGCAAAATCAATCCGAAGATGCGCTTCCTTGAGAAGATGGCGGTGCTGGCGGAGTTCGAGAAGGAAGTGCCGGATCTGCCAAAGAAGATGAAGATCGGCCACGTGGATGAGGAGGCCATCGAGAAGGAACTCGGCATTCACCCGAAGCTCAACTGCCCGCACCTCGAAACCGCCAAGGCGATGTTTGAGCGCATCATCGAGGTCACCAAGCAGGGCGACTCCACCGGCGGCGTGGTGGAGATCGTGGCGACGGGCGTGCCCGCCGGCATGGGCGAGCCGGTGTTCCGCAAACTCGAAGGCGAGATGGGCCGCATGATGAGCATCGGCACCATCAAGGCCGTCGAAAGCGGCGCCGGCTACGCGGTGAAGGACATGACCGGCTCGCAGGACAACGACCAGATGGAAATCGTGAACGGCAAGGTCGTCTTCCGCTCCAACAACGCCGGCGGCATCACCGGCGGCCTCACGACCGGCCAGCCGATCGTCTGCCGCCTCGTGGTCAAGCCCACGCCCACGATCGCCAAGCCACAGCATACGATTGACAAGGTGTCGCTGGAGAACGCCGAGCTGTCGGCGGTGACCCGGCGCGATCCGACGATTGCCCCGCGCGTCTGGCCGGTGGCGGAGGCGTTCATGGCCTGCATTCTGCTCGACCACTACATGCAGCACGTGGCCTTCCAATCGCTGGCGAAAAAATAGCGGACTGGCTTTTTCCTGGTAGCCCGCCACTCCATGGCGGGCTATGACGCGTCCACCGACTTACGTCGGCGGCCACAATCTGCAGGCGTCTCTCGTAGCGTGTGAAATGTCCGGCTTAGCTCTGCAAATACTGCATGGGAAATTTCCACGGCGCGCGGTATTCGGGCACGGCCAGCCGCGCGGCTTCGGGGTCGCCGACGATCTTCAGGGTGTCGGGATTGAACTTGATGCTGCGGCCGAGTTTCAACGACAGCAGGCTCAGCACGACTGCCACGTCGAGGCGGGAGTGATACTCCACGTTGCAGCTCGGCTGCTGGCGCGACTTGATGCAGTCCACCCACTCGATCTCGTGGCCGGGCGACGGCGGAATCTTGTTCTCGATCGGCTTGAGTTCGCCGCAATTGAACAACAGCCGCGCCGAATAGTCCTTGGCCCGCTTGCGCGCGAGCACTTCCGGTTTGACGAGGTCGTCCATCGCCTTGCCTTCTGGCACGATCCGATGCTCGCCGTAGTTGGCCCACATCGTCCCGTTGACGCCGTGGAAGTAAATACCGAGCCGGCGCTGCGGCACGGGCACTCCGTGGAGGTCGAAGCCGTAGCTGTTGGTCAACGACGTCATCCACGTCATCGTGGTCTTCGGGTAGCGCCAGAGGATCTCGTGGTGATCGTAGGCGTCGCCGTCGTCATCAATAATATACCGCCCGCCGACGGAGGTGACCTCGGTCGGATACTTCAGGTCCAGCGCCCAGATCGGCAGGTCAATGATGTGCGCCGCCATGTTGGGCGTCCAGCCGCCGCTGTAATTAAACCACGAGCCGTGATGATACGAGCCGGTGAAGAGGATGGAGTTGAACGGAATCAACGCCGCGGGTCCGCACCACAAATCCCAGTCGAGCCCCTCCGGCACTTTCGTGTCCGGGGGCTGGTGGCCGACGCCCTGCTCGCCCTGATTCATGACATTGAAGGTGCGCGCGACACCGACCTTGCCAAGGTATCCGGCCTGGATCATCTCGACGACGCGGCGGTAGTTTTCGCTGGCGTGAATCTGCGTGCCGATCTGGACGATGCGGTTGTGTTTCTTGATGGCGTTCTTGACCGCGAGGCTTTCCCCGAGGTGGAGCGTCATCGGCTTTTGCTGGTAGATGTCCTTGCCGGCCTCGCAGGCCATGATGCAAATCAGCGTGTGCCAGTGCGGCGGCGTGGCGTTGATGACGGCATCCACTTCCTTCGTGGCGAGCACCTCGCGAAAATCCGCGTAGGGCTTGCAGGTCGGTTTGTATTCTTCGCAGACGGAGTCGCGCCGCTGCTTGGCCACGTCGCACGCGCCGACCACGACAACATCGGGATGCTTGGAGACGTTCTTGAGGTTGCCGCGGCCCATGCCGTTGCAGCCGATGAGGGCGACCTGGATTTTGCTGTTGGCGCCCGGCTGGCCTTCCGCGCCAAACGCGCCCGAAGGCAGGATGTTGGGCGCGACAAGGCCGACCGCGCCGAGTTGCGCGGTTTTGCCAAGGAAGTCGCGGCGTGAAAGTTTGCTGGAATCGTTCATGAGGGTCGTCTCCGGTTTCGAGTTGGCTGTCGTGGGCGGTTGCATGGGCCAGATTTCCGGTGCGCAGTTTACCGCGACGGCGCCGCCATGCCTAGTTGAAAAGCTCTGAACGCATCCGGCCCAATCGCGCGGCGGCCGGCGGCGCAGCCGCGCGGACGCGGACCGGTACTTTCATTTTTTCAGATGCTGGTCGAAGAACGCCGCGACTTTTTTATACAACGTCTCCACGTCAGGTTCGGCGCGCGGCCGGCCGAACGGCGCGATCATGCCATGGCCGCCGCCATGCACACGGACGAACTCGACGGACACTCCGGCCTTGCGCAGCGCCGCCTCCATCCGCTCGGATTGTGCGATGGGAACCACGTCGTCCTTGTCGCCATGCACGAGGAGGAACGGCGGGCATTGCGGCGTGACGTGCAGAAGCGGGCTGGCCTGGCGCCAGGCATCGGCCTTGGCCATGATCGTACCGCCGCAGAGTTTCGTGCAGAGTTTGCGGATCAGATCGTTGCCCGTCCGGTCATCAGTGAAATCGAATGCTCCACAATAACTTGCCACCGCCTGCACGCGGCTGCTGATGCCGTCATAGCCACCGTTGCCCTCCAATTGCTTCGCTTCGCCGAGCACGCCGACGCACGACGCCAGATGAGCGCCGGCGCTCATGCCCCACACGCCAATGCGGTCGGGGTCCACGTGGTATTTCGCGGCGTTGGCGCGCAGCCAGCGCACGGCGAGCTTGCAGTCCTCGATTTGCGCGGGCCACTTCGCCTCACCGCTCAGCCGATACTCGACGCTCGCGGTGAAGTAACCGAACAGCGCGAGCGCCGCCGCGCCGTTCTGTTTGTGCGTGCCCTCCTGCCAGCCGCCGCCGTGAATCCAAATGACGGCGGGCATCGGCGTCTTCGGCGGAAGTTTGGGCCGCGCGATTTCCGCGTGCAGCGTTCGCCCGCCGCCCCTGCCCATCTCGACGTCATGAACAATGTCCACCTGCGCCGCGAGTTGAGCCAGACCGTGTGGCTGGCCGAATATCAAGGCCAGTCCCAACACGACGCCCAGCAAAACAAGAACGATCAAGGGACGGAGAATACGCGTCATGGTTGTTGAAGACCTCGTCCTCTGGATACCGCCGCACCGGCAAAAAGTTACATGCGTCTTTGGCGGATGCCGCGCCTACTTTTTCAACTGCTTGTCGAAGAACGCAATGACGGCGTCGCGAATCGCCTGTTGGTCCGGCTCGGCGGGCGGGGCGTCTTTCGGCGCCCTCATGCCATGGCCGCCGCCCTTGACGCGGATGAACTCCACCGGCACACCGGCTTTTTTCAGCGCGGCTTCGAGATGCTCCGACTGGGCGAACGGCACGGTTGTGTCCGCGTCGCCGTGGACGATCAGGAACGGTGGGTCGCCGGCGGCGGCGTAGATGACGGGACTGCCATTCTTCCACAATTCCGGTTTCTCCTTGAAAGGCGCGCCGAACAAACCGAGCGACGCTTTCGCGTCGTTGCCTTCCTTCGCGCCCTGAATACCCGCGCTGCCCGCGGTGAAATCGGCCGGCCCGCAAAAATCCACCACCGCCTGCACGCGGCTGCTGACGCCCTCGCAGCCGCCGCGGCCCTCAAACTCCGGCTTGTTCATCGTGCCGAGGCACGCGACCAGATGGCCGCCCGCGCTCGAACCCCAGCAGCCGATGCGGTTCGGGTCCACGTTGTATTTCGCGGCGTTGGCGCGGAGCCAGCGGACGCCGAGCTTGCAATCCTGGATTTGCGCGGGCCACGTCGCCTCGCCGCTGAGGCGGTATTCGATGCTTGCGGTGAAGTAACCCTTCGCGGCCAGCCAGATCGCGCCGTTGCCTTTGTGCGAGCCGCCGCTCCAGCCGCCGCCGTGAATCCACAACACGGCCGGCATTGGTGTCGCGGGCGGGTCCTTCGGCCGCGCGATCTCCGCGTGCAGCACGCGGTCGCCGCCTTTGCCGATCTCGACATCGTGAATCACCTCGACGCCGGACGGGACCTGGAATTTCGGCGGGCCGGCGGGCGACCGCGTTTCGGCGGCGAAACAGAACGCGGCGGACATCAGGAAGGCAAGAGCGAGACGGAAGGATTTCATGGCTTGCAGACTGCCACGACGCGGCGAACATGCCAACCGCGATTTTCAGTGGAATCGCTGGAACAAATCCGAGTGGGCCATCGCCTGCACAAGCTTGGCGCCGAGCAGGACGCCGGCGGCCAGCAGGAACGCCCCCGACACGCGCGTCAGCACGTGCAGCGTGCGCGGCGAAACGCGGTGATGGCCGCGCGACGTGGCCCACGACAGCGTCAAAAACCATAGCGTCCCGCCGCTGATCATGCCGCCGACCATCGCGAGTTTGCTAAGGCCGCGGGACACCACCCACCCGTGCTCGAACAACACCGCGGCCAGCATGCCCCACACCAGGAGAATGAACGGATTGCCGAACGTCATGCCGAAGCCAAGCCAGTAGCCGCGGTGCAAATGCAGCTTCTCCTCCAGTTGTTGCTCCATCCGCAACGCCGCGCTGTCGCCAAACTGTTTCTGCATCAGCAGGTACTTGAAACCCAGCACGGTCACGACCAGAAAACTCACCAGCACCATCACCGCGTGCACCGTCGGCAGCGCCAGCACCGATTGAAAACCGGCCAGCGCCAGCCCGCAGTAGATCGCCTCCGCCGTCACCGCGCCCACCCCGATCAGAAACGGCCGCAGGAACCCACGCGAGAGAGCCTCGTTCATGACGGTGACGTTCACCGGTCCGACGGGGATCGAGACCAGATAGCCGCTGACGAGACCGGCCAGCCCAGGCGTAATAAAATCGGTGGCGGGTATCACGACGTTTCGGATTCGTCCTCTTCGTTTTCGATTTCTTTCCGCAGCCGTTTGGAAACCCACGGCCGCACCATGCCATAAATCAGGTAACACACGAACAGCGCCGCCAGCGTCACCTGCGGCCACTGCAAGGCGAGGAACAGCACCACCAGCGCCGCGACGAATGTCGCCAGCGACTTGCGCATCGTCCAGTCCACGTGCTTGAAGGTCGGGTATTTCACCGTGCTGACCATCATCACCGACAGCAACAGCATCACCACCGGCAACGCGTAGCGCCACGGCCCCAGCGGATGCTCCGGCGTGCCGATCGGGGCGATGATGCCCCTCTCTTGCAACCAGATCATGAACATCGTCACGCTCACAACCATCGCCGCCGCCGACGGAATCGGGAAGCCGACAAACTCGTTCGAGGAGGCGCCGCGCATCGAGAGGATGTTGAACCGCGCCAGCCGCAGCGCGCCGCAAGCCAGATACACCGCCGCCACCATCCAGCCGGTGCGCGGAAATTCGTCGAGCACGATCCGATACACCATGAACGCCGGCGCCACGCCGAAACTCACCAAGTCCGCCAGCGAATCGAACTCGCGTCCGAACGCCGACTCCTTGCCGCCGAACCTGGCGACGCGGCCGTCGAGGAAATCGCATGCAAACGCGCCGAGGATCAGCCAGAGCGAGTTGTAAAGGAAGCGGAGGTCGGGATGGGCCTGGTATTTGAAAATCCACGTCAGGGCGAAGAAGCCGCACAATAGGTTGCCCGCCGTGAACAGGTTCGGCAGGAAGTAAATCTTGCCGAAATCCGGGCTTTCCACGTTCATGCCCGGCGGTTTGTCATTTCCGGTAGCCAAGGATGCTCGATCCTCCTTTCACTCGGTCACCAATTTTTACGCTCACCTCGCAACCCGCCGGCAGATAAATCTCCGCGCGCGAACCGTAGCGGATCATCCCAATCCGCTCGCCGCGGGCGACGCGCGTGCCGGGCTGTGTCCACATGCAAATCCGCCGCGCGATGGCACCGGCGATCAGACGGACGGTGACGCGAAATTCGCCGTCCTGCAAGCCGAGAATCTGGTGCTCGTTCTGAAGTCCCGACGCCGCGCGCATCGCATTGAGGAACTTCCCCGGCACATGCTCGGAGATTTTCACCTCGCCGTCAATCGGGGCGCGGTTCACGTGAACATCGAAAACGTTGAGAAAAATGGCCACCATCGTCGCCTCGCCGCCAATGAACTTCTCCTCGCGCGCCGCGCGGACTTCCACCACTTTGCCGTCCGCGGGCGAGACAACGGCACGCGGGTCGGCGGGAATCTGCCGCTCCGGGTCACGGAAGAAATTGATATTAAAAACCAGCAGCAGCAGCGCCGCCGCGCCCGCCGCCGGATGCCACCACCACAACAATGCCGCCACCGCCACCAGGATCAGGTGGAGGAACCACGACTCAGCCCAAGTACGCACAGAAATCATGAACGGCTTGCATTGTAGCGCCGCCGCGGACAAAGTGAATGCAAAAGCGACTTCAAATCGCGCCAGCGGCCACCCGCCTCCCGCCGTTGTGAGTTCTCGGGGGCAAGACACGAAAGTGACACTCACGGGCAAAAAGGCCAGCTGGCCTCAAAAGTCTTGCTCAAGCGGGCCGCGAGCGGTATTTTTCCAGCTTGGAAAAAGTTGTCCTTTTGGCGACCGCGCGATGTTGCGGCAGTGACAAGGTTATTTTATTGGAGCGAATAAGGAACAAATATGAAACGCATGGTTACGAGTGGGCTTTATCTCAGCTTGGGCGCTTTGTCTGCCTGGGCGCAGGGCAACCCGGCCGCGGCCGACAACGGGAGTTCGACCGGCAGCATGCTCGGCTGGGTCGCGGCTGTCTTCGGCTTGATTGTGGTGCTGGTGGTGTTCGCGCGGCGGTTGAGCACGGGCGAAGCATGGAAACACGAGATTCCGATTATTGTTGTTGGCGCGCTGTTCCTCAACATCGGCATCTGGCGCGTGTGGGCGACCAACCAGGACAAACTGGAGGCGACCAATCGCACGCTGCAAAACAAATCGCAGGCCGACCAGCGGACGATGCGGGATTTGCAGACCGTCGCCGATAAACTGCAACAGGATAACGCCCAGTGGAAACAGCGCGACCAAGAGTATCAAAAGCTGATTCAGGACTGGCAAACGTATCTGGCCGATTTGAAGAAGCGGGCAGATGCGGCGAAGAGCGGCCCGGTCCGCGTGACACCCCCCAAGAAAGCCGCGACGAAAGCCGGTGACAACAAGAAACCGACGAAGAGCAATCCCTGAGCGACGTAGCGGGGCCAGCCCAAACACATCGGATTAAAAGCAGAAAGCGCAGCGGCGCAAGTGGTTCGCCCGCTGCGCTTTTTTGCACCCAAAAACTTCCGTCCTCTCGCGTCGCGGCGTTTGCCGGCGGCGCAGCGGCAGAGTCCCCTCGCCCTTCGTTGCCGGGTTAGTGGAACCTGTTATATTACCGTGCCAGTGGGGCCGAGGGGCGAGAAATGAAATGGTCCATGAGAAGAGGTTCAGACCATGAAGAAAGTTATCTGGACATTGGTTGTGAGTGCGGCACTGGCGGCAGGGCTGGCAAATGCACAATCGCCGAAAAGCCCACCCCCATTCCCGGTGGAGAATCCCGTTCCCAGCGGACAATATAGCGGGACGATCCTTAGCGTCGGCGCCGCTAAAATCACCCTCTGGGACGGGCAGGAACGGCTCGTGTGCCTGGTGAACGCGAGCACGACGTGCGGGCGGGACAACGCGCTGTCGATCACGGACTTGGAACCGGGCCAGCGGGTGACCGTCTATTACGCCTGGTATAGCGACACGTTCCCGACGGCGACCCATATTGATCCGTGATCGGGGCCGGCATCAGGCGCAGCGGCGGGCCAATGACGACTGGTTCCAGTAACCGCCGTCAACGATATTGTGCAGTTACAACCCGTACCGGGTATTATTCCAGACCCAGCCGCTTGGCGACATCGCGGTAGGACATGTCCACCTCGTAAACCTTCTGGTAACACTCGCTTGCCTTTTCCTTGTCGCCTTTGGTTTCGTATGCGACGCCGAGGTTGTAGAGCACTTCCTTCTTCATGTCGTCCATGGTCGGGATTTCGCTCTCCGCGGTCGTGAACTGCCGGATCGCGATGTCCATCAACTTCTGTTTCATGAAGCACTGGCCGAGATAGTTCAGCACGTTGACGCGCAACTGCGGGTTCTTGATCGCGAGCTGGAACTGCTGGATCGCGGCCTTGGTGTTCTCGCGCCGGAAATAGTGCTCGGCCAATTCGTAACGGAATCCGAGGTCGTTGGGATATCGCTCCACGCGCTTCTCGCATTCCTGCAACCGAATGTCGTCGCGCGCCTGGCGCGCTTTGGCCAGTTCCTCTATTAACACGGCGTCGTCCGGTGTTTTCTGGAGGGCGGCTTCCTTTTCGGCAATCGCCGCCTCGGTTTTCTTGAAACGCGTGTCGGCGATTTCCTTTTCGAGCGCCGGATCGTTGCCTTGGCGCTGGAGAACCTGCTCAAAAAGACTCAGGGAGTTGTCGAATTCCTTGTTCTGAGCGTAGAGACGCGCGAGTTGCCGCGCCAAGGCCAGATTGGTCGGGTCTTTGGAAAGCTTCTCATAGGTTTCGTTGATGAGATTGGCCGTCATCTCCTCGCTCTTCACCACGCGGCTCTCCTGTTCGAGCGCCTTGGCCTCCTCCTTGTTCTTCAACTTGTCTTGATAGGTGCCCTCCTCGTTCCAACCACCCTTTTTCAGCGCGCCCTCGGCGGTGGCGTCCTTCATCGCCTTGAACGCCTCGGCGTCGGCGGGATCCAACTGGAGAACTTTCACGTAAATCTTGTAAGCCTTGTCGTTCTCGCCGATCCGCGCGTAAAGCGAGCCAAGCCGCTTCAGCGCCTTCACGTCGTTGGGCTTCTGCTGCACCACCGACTCCAGCAGGAACGCCGCAGACTCCGGTAAATCCATCGTTTCCGCCGCCTCCGCTGCCGCGACCAGCGCCGTGCCGTTGGTCGGATCAATGTTGAGGGCTTTCTCCGCCTCGATCAACGCCAGCTCCGGGCTTTTCTTCAGCGACACCTGCGCTTTCATCGCTTCGGTCATCGCCTTCATGCTGGCCATCTTGCGGCTCACGACATTCTGGCCCTGGAACTGGCGCATTTGAATGCTCCGCAGCAGTTTTCGTCCGTCCAAAAACGCCGGCTCCAGTTCGAGCACTTGAATCATCAGTTCGGTCGCGTAGCCGTAGTTTTGACGGTGCGCGGCTTCGCTGGCGCGCTTGAAAAGGGGCTGCGCGCGTTCGGAAAGGTCTTCAACTTTTTTGGCTGCCATGATGTCTCCAAACAATTGTTATTCTGAAACCCCGGAACATATCTGCCCCGCGCCGTGGTCGTCAAGGCTGCTTGCGCCGGCCGGACGCTTGCGCTACGCTTCGCGCGCCGACATGGAAGCCAAACCGGATTTTCAGACGCTCCTGGACGCCGTGAGCCGCCGCGTGCTCGACGGCGGCGACATCGCTTTGGACGAAGCGGCGCGGTTGATCGAGATCGAAGACAGTGCCGACACGGGCGACCTGCTCGCGCGGGCCAACCGCGTCCGCGAGAAGTTCAAAAGGAACAAGGTCCACCTTTGCTCGATCATCAACGCCAAAGCCGGCGCGTGCTCGGAGGACTGCAAGTTTTGCGCGCAATCGGCCGCCCACGACACCGAAGTGCCGCGCTATTCGCTCGTGGACCCGGAGGCGGTGCTCAAGGCCGCCGCCGAGGCGCGCGCCAACCGCGCACAGGCGCTGAGCATCGTCACCGCGTGGCGCGGGCTGAAGGAAGGCCCGATCCTCGATGAAGTCTGCGCGGGCATCGAGCAAATCGCCCGCAGCGGCACGGTGCGCGCGGACGCTTCGATGGGCATCATCTCCAGCCAGCGCGTCGCCGACCGGCTCAAGGCGTCGGGCTTGGTCTGCTACAATCACAATCTCGAAACCGCCCGGGAGCATTTTCCGAACATCTGCACGACGCACACCTACGACGAGCGCGTGCAAACGATCCGGTATTTGAAGAACGCCGGCATCCGCGTCTGCTGCGGGGGCATCTTCGGCATGGGCGAGACGCGCCGGCAACGCGTCGAGATGGCGTTTGCGCTGAAGGCGCTCGACGTGGACATCGTGCCGATGAATTTCCTGAACCCGATCCAGGGCACGCCGTTCGAGCACATGACGCCACTGCGGCCGATGGAGATTCTCAAAACGATCGCCGTTTATCGTCTCATCCTGCCGCGCAAGGAAATCATGGTCGCCGGCGGCCGAGAGGTGAACCTGCGCGACTTGCAGCCGCTGATGTTTCTTGCGGGGGCGTCCGCGACAATGATCGGCAATTATCTCACCACCACGGGCCAGGACCCGAAGAAGGATTTGCAGATGATCCGGGACCTCGGCCTCGATCCCGACTGGGACGGACATTGGGGCAACGGCGAAGGCGGCGCGCGTCCGCTGGCCGCCGCCGCGCCATGAGCCGCGCGCCATCAGGGATGCTTATGGAACCCATGGTCATTCTGGTCAGCGACAACGTTCTGCTCATCTCGCGGATCACCAACCATCTGTGCCAGTTGAACTACCGTGTCATGGACTTGCGCGACCCGCACATGCTGCCGGCGGCCGTGCGTGAGCAGCAGCCCATGTTCGTCCTCCTCGATCTCGACCTTCGAAATCACGACGCGGTGCCGGCCCTGGCGCAACTGAAATCAGACGCCGGATTGAAGCACACGCTGGTGCTGGCTTTCGCCCATCGCGCGAACGAGCCGCTGCTGGAGGAGGCGCGCGGCGGCGGCGCCGACCTGGTCACCACCAGCGAGGCCGTCGCCAGCCACCTGTCGCCGCTGGTGGACCAATTGCTCGGCGTGTAGGCGGCTCCCCGCGCCGCGTTGCCGGGCAAGTCTCAAAATCCCTCCGAAGCATGGGCCGAATCGTTCGTCCCGCAGGCTGGAAAAACAGTTGAATGTTCACGCGGCGGCTGACATCGTGGCGCTCGCCGGTCTGGCGCGCGAAACGGCGGATCATCGGCGGATAAGAAGGATGGAATGAGACAACAACGAAAGTGGCGGCGCGGAGCGGTTATGATTTTGCAGGCGGTGGCGGCGAGTTTGTGGCTGGTCGCCGGCTGCGCGACGGTGGATAACCCGGTGCCGGGCAGCTTGGCGTGGGTCAGGATCCCAGGGCGTTCCGACGCACAAGTCCATTCGGCGTTGTGTTCGGTTTTCGCCGAGAGGACTTTCAAATCACGTCTCGACACCTTCACACCGGGAACCGACTCTTACAAGATGACGTTTGAGCGGAAACCGGGCACGATGAACCGGTGGGCCTACAGCGCTTTGCTGGAGACCGGCGTGCAGGAGCGCGTCAAGGTGGCCGTTACAGGCGATACCAACAACTGGCTCATCTCGCTCGAAGCGTTCATGGTCAGCAACAGCGACGCGTCTTACGAAGAGGAACACAAGCTGAGCAGTCTGACGCACGACACCTACCAGCAAATACTGGATTCGGTGAAAGCCCGGTTGCAGTGACGAAACGCGATGGCGATCCGGGCCAGACGACCCGGACCGCTCGCCGCCGGAATAATAGTTAATAATGGGCTGTGATCAGCGCGGCGTGGGGCCTTCGGTGACAGGCAGCGGCGGGAATTTCTGGTGCGGCTCCTGCTGATACCAGAAAGCGACGGAAGCGATCTCATCTTCGAGCGGCAAATATCGGCCACCTTCCTGCCAACCGAGCGCCTGGATCGTCACCTTCAAATCCTTCGCGAAGCGGACCGGGTCGGCGATGTGCCAACGATAGAGGCCGAATTTTTGCGGCGGCACGTAGGCGGTGTCGGGCGGCAACACCTGCGCCAGCCCGGTGTAGGGCGTCGAGAAGACCTGGTATTTCTTCGTCTCTCGGTTCTCGAAGTTGTAGGAGCCGCAGAAATAATCCTCCGTGCCCGTGCCGCAGACCGTCGGGAACTCCTTGTCGCCGTCCATGAAGAATTTGATTTCGCCCTCGCCCCACCAGCCTTTGCTGCGGGCTTCCCACGCGAGGTAGGTGCCGACGTATTGGCCGCGCCCAACCACGCCATCGAGGATGGTGTAGAGGCCCTTGGTCTTCAACGGCGACTCGTGGCGGAACTGCGCGTGGAAACAGCCGGCGTCCTTCGGCACGTCGGTGAGTGTGTAGTTGATCTGGTAATAGACCGTCATGTCCTTCTCGTCGGTGTTTTCCAGCGTGATGCGCGCCTTCTTGTGGAACGGCATCTGCCAGTAGCAGTTGAACGCGCTGCCGGGATTGACGCACACCGGCAACGAGTTGATCTGGCAATACTTGCCCCAGCCGCACGCAAAGAAATGGCCCACGGGACACTCCACTGACGGCTCGGTCTCGCCGTCCCAATAAAACCGGAGGATGGCGCGGCGCCAGTTGCCGGTGGGCGTCATCCAGATTTGCTGGATGCAGCCGGGGCCTTTGATTTCGCCGAGGGTGAACGTCGCCTTGGACTTGATGCGGACCGACGGCGAGACCTTCCAGCCCTGCCCCAACTCGCGGGCGCAGTTCTTGCCGGTGCCTTCGGTGGCCATGCCGGCCTTGCCTTTCTCGCCGGTGAAATTCTCCGGTGAGATCGAGCGCGTCTGCGCCTTCGACGTGCGGTAGAGGTTGCCGAGGTTGAGGTCGAGTCCGTTGAACGGGCCGTCGGCGGCGGGCGAGCGCTGGGCGCCGCACCACGCGAACGCGAGCGACAGTGCGAGGAGGTAACGAAGTGTCTTCATGGTTTTGTCTCTTTCGATTTGGGTTCGTCCGGCGGTTGCGAGCAGAGGCAGACCATCGCCTCCAACGTCCGTGTCACCTGCTCCGGGCTGGCGGTGAGGATGCGATGCCGGCCCTGCGGCGACGGCGCAAACTCCGTCATGGCGGTGTCGGTCACGGTGATCGTGCCCAGCTCGGAGAGGCCGAAGTAGCCGTGGTCCGGCCGCACCGCGTAGAGCGCGCTGGTGAGGTCCCACGTCGGCCGGTTGTAGGGAAACTTCATGTAGAGCCGGTAAGCCTCCGCCACCGGATGATGCGCCACATAGCCGTAATCGCGCTCGATGCTGACGGCTGGATACTGGATGGCGTAGCCGAGTTCCCACGGCGACATCACCAACGGCGTGGGCCAGTCCTTCACCATCTTCTGCGCGGCGGGGATGTCTTTGACAAGGTTGTATTCGCCGACGTTGCGCGGGCCGTTGCCGGTGAAATGGCCGGCCATCATCGAGAGCAGCGTCACTTTTCTCGCCACCAGATTGTGGCCGGTCAGGGGCGAGGCCTCATCGGGCGCGGAATCCAGCAAACGCGCAAGGTTGGTGGAAAACCCGACCATCACCATCGCCACCGAACCATCCGGCTGCGCGGCCAGTGTCCGCCGCAGCAACGCCACCGCCTCCAGCGCCACGGAATCAGCGGCTTGAGGACCCGCATACCGGACCTTGATCTTCCCGCTGTCGGTCGCGGCATCCGGCTGGATGCGGTGCGGATAGAGCGGCTGGCCGTCGGCGTTCTTCGCTTCGACAACCGGCTTGAGGTATTTCCCAAGCTCCGGCGTCTTGCCGTTCGTGACGCGGCCCACGGGAATGTTGCCCCGCCCGTAGAACGTGTTGACCAGGTCCACGAACGGCGCGGCGTAGGCGTTGTCCTTGGAGAGCGTGACGGCGAGCAGGCGGCACTCGTGGCGGCTTTGCAGCGCATGGATCATGGCCAGCGCCAGCGCGTCGTCAATGTCGTTGCCCATGTCCGTGTCGAAAATCACTCGCACCGGCTCGCGCGAGGCGGGCGAGTTCGCCACGTCGGCCGCAGCCGCATTTCCGACGCCGCACAACGCCAGCATCACGGAGAATGCAAGGAGATGGCGAAGATGTTTCATGAAAGTCGGTTTAAGGGTCGCAGGTTAATTCCTCGTAGCGGCGACGTTTTCGCATCGAGACTGCCAACGGCAGCCTTGAACTTTGTTTTGCTTCGCCGCGTAGTGCTGACAGCCTTTTGGGCCTGCACGATCCATGGGTTTTATAGCGCTTCATGAAAGATGAGTCGCTGAAGATCCACAACCGGCCCGCTTGTGTGGAATGCCTGAGGGTCTGCGACCATTCGCGGGCGTAACTGTAATCCGAACATGACATCTGGATTCGAGCGCTTGAGTCTTCTAAATGCACCTTCAAAAATTTCAGGATGCTGACTGTAAACGAAACCGGTATGTAGCAGCACATATTTCGGCCTGAAGAGATTAATTGCTTCTTGGACCTTTCTACAAAGGCTATCTTCTGTGATCGAGACATGTGGGAGCTGGTAGTGGCGCACCATTGCCTGTTGTTCTTCATTCAAGTCAGCGGCATAGCAGAATTCAAACGCAATATGCTGGAGTTTTTCACTGCTCGATAGAAAGTGATGCCGGCGCTGGGTGATATCATCGAAGACCGAATCCACCATAAGAACGCTGATCTTAGACATGGTATCCCTCAGGTGCGTGGTCCCAAAAGTTTCTTCACATCTACTTTCAAACCGCCAATGCCTGGCTGTAGCACTATGCCGTCCCATATTCTCTTCATTAGTGACATCTTGAATCTGCCATGGGTGAAATAGCTCTCTATGATTTCGACGAGTTTTTCTGAAGGGAACGGCTTTTTGATGAAGATGCACTTGGTCAGTTTCTTCTCCATATGAATGGCGAGAAGACGCACAGTATCCAAGTTCGTGCCGGACCATAGAATGATCGGGACAAGAGGGTAGAATGTCCTTATGTCACGCGCCAAATAAAGGCCTGTGATCAATCCATCGTGCGTTTCTTCATTCTTGTAGCTTTCACCAGGCGGCATCATCACATCGACCACAAAAATGTCCGCGGGACAGCGAGATTCATTGTTATGCAAAACTGTGCGTGCGGCATCCACCGTGGAGATCACATCCAACGCCAAGTCGCTCAGGGCGAAAATCCCCTTTAACTTTGCTGCGACGTGTTCCCATGCGTTGTCATCAATCAGCATTACCTTCCGAGTCATATTTTCTCCTGGCTAAAAACAAATGACAGTCTAATAAACAGGCCAAGGCAGGCTATCCGTTGCCACTTTGGCCGCCGGCAAATGAGGCACCGCTCCGAGGGGCTTTGACCGTCGCCGCGCAGTGCGTAGACGCGGAACCAGTGTTTCTTGCCGCTCACCAGTCCTTGGACGGTGAATTTGCTGTGGGTTGGGCCGCCGGCCATGCGCGTATGAAAACACATCGGCTGCGGCTTGCCAACGGCAAAAGGGGCGTGTGCCGGGTGGCGGCCGGGGTGGATCGCGTTCTCCGAACGCGATTGCCGGGGCGGCGTCCATGCAAGGTGGAAGAATCGCGTTCGGAGAACGCGATCCACCGGAATGGACGAAGCAATCTTGCTGCGACCCTGCGGGCGCATCCCGGTTTTTGGCCGGACTGGGAAAACGGTCTGGAAAGACCGTTCCACGGCCCTGACCACCGTGCATTTGCAATCTGTATCGGGTCTCATACGGTCGAATTCAGCCAGATCAGGTCGGATTGAGTCGGATTGAGTCGGATTGAGTCGGATCGGACCGGATGGAATCCGATAACCCCGCTCGTACAATCCGTGTAATCCGTGCCATCCGTGGATTGTTCCCAAGCCGGATTCGGTCGGATTCGGTCGGATTCACTTGGCCGTATCCATGCCGTCGCCGGCAAAGGGCTGCTTCAAACCGTGTCATTCCGTGATGCAAACCTCCTTAATCATTTGGGTTCGTTTCGTAAAAACACCTTCTTTTTTCCGGCTCTTGAACATCGAAACACGCGGTTTCCTGTGGAAAACGGCGTTTTTCCAAGTTTGGCCGGGGCCATCATTTGGGTTCGTTTTGAAAAACAACTCCACATGATCGCCGGGAAAAATGACCGGCCCGCCACCGGCCGCCGCCGTCCACGCCGGGGGCGATTTTGCCATATTCGGCGACCAGCATGCGGCGTGTCCGCCAAGCTGGCCACGATCAGTTCCACCAGCGCCTCGCGGCTGGACGCTGCCTTGGGCCTTTCCGTATTACTATCCTGCAAAATCCTCGAAGCCCGCGAAGATTTATGGATGGTGGGGCGAGACTCCGTCGAGCCTCCGCTGTCTGAAAGTTCGACACGCCCAAGAAGGAGGCTCGACGGAGTCTCGCCCCACCGTCTTTGGTTGCGGCTGCGCCGCCCCGTGCAATCCGTGGATCGTCTCCGGTTGCCCTTTGGGGCCTCCGGCGGCACGCCGCGTGCTCGCATGACTGCGGTCTTCATGACGAGGTGAAGATTAAGGATATTTCTCTATCATGTCAAGAGAAATTTGCTATGTTTTTGACTGCCGGGCGCATCCCGGTTTTTTGGACAGGTCCAAGCAACGGACTTGGAAGTCCGTTCTACTTCGGAGCGCGCGAACCGTAGAACGGACTTCCAAGTCCGTTTTTTCCAATCCGACTAAAAACCGGGATGCGCCCCGACCCAGCAACCCAGCCCATTCCGGCTTGCGCGCCGCCGGGTCCGTTGGAATACTGCGCGCATGAGCGAGCCAATCCTTCTTTCCCCGACGAGACGCGACTTTTTGAAATCCACCTCGGGCGCGGTCATGGCGGGCGCGTGGGCGGCGCAGGCCGGGCTTCCCGCCGTCGCGCGCGGCGCTTCGGACTCGCGCAAGCTCAAGATCGGCGTCGTGGGCTGCGGCTACCGCGGCACGGGCGCGGCCAGCCAGGCGCTGACGGCAGACAGCAACATCGAGTTGTTCGCGATGGGCGACGTGTTCGCCGACAAGCTCGCGTCGAGCCTCGCCACGATCACCAAAATACATCACGAGCGGGTGAACGTGCCGGAGTCGCGGCAGTTCATCGGCCTGGACGCCTACCAGAAGGTCATCGAGAACTGCGACCTGGTGCTGCTGGCGACGCCGCCGGGATTTCGCCCGCTGCACCTGCGCGCGGCGGTCGAGGCGGGGAGGCACATTTTTTGCGAGAAACCCGTCGCCACCGACGCGCCGGGCGTGCGCTCGGTGTTGGAGTCCGCCGCGCTGGCGGAGAAGAAGGGCCTCGCGCTGAAGTCGGGCTTCAACTGGCGGGTGTACCGGCCGATGATGGAGTTCATCGGGCAGATTCACGGCGGCGCGGTCGGGGCGTTGCGCGCGGTGTATGCGAGCTACTTCGTCGGCGTGCTGCAACCGATTCCCGCCGGCGAGACCGGGCCGAAGCCGGGCATGACCGACCTCGAATGGCAACTGCGCCGCTGGTATAATTTCGTCTGGCTCGGCGGCGACGGTTATGTGGAGCAGACGGTGCACGCGGTGGACTGGCTGATGTGGATGATGCGCGAGACGCCGCCGTTGCGTTGCATTGCCGTCGGCGGCCGGCAGGTGCCCAGCCCGGGCGGCAACATCTTCGATCACTTCGAGGTGAACTACGAATGGCCGGAGGGCGTGCGCGGCTTCATCGGCGCGCGCCAGCAGAACGGCTGCTTTGGCGACACCTCGCTCTACGTCATGGGCGCCAAGGGCACCGGGGAATTCCACCGGAAACAGCCGATCCCGGAAATCCACGGCGAGACGACGTGGCGATATGCCGGCGAGTCGAACGTCATGCACCAGACCGAGCACGACGTGTTCTTCTCCTGCCTGCGCGCGGGCCGGCCGATCAACGAAGGCGCTTCGATGGCCCGCAGCACGCTCTGCGCGATCATGGGCCGCATGGCCGCCTACACGGGCCAGCAGATCACGTGGGAGATGGCGCTGAACTCGCAGGAGAAACTCGTGCCGGAGAAACTAGAGTGGGACATGAAGCTCCCCATCTCCCCAATGGCCCGGCCCGGGCAGACGAAGTTTCTCTGAGCCGGAAAGAATCGATTCAGCCACGGATCAAACACGGATTGAACACGGATGGGAAATGATGCAGGCCGCGTGCCCCCACGCGGCGATCATTGATGATGATTACTTGATTCATGGGAGTGTTGCCCAGACCGTTTGCCGCGGAGCGGCGCCAGATCGTAGCCCACGGCGCGAGCCGTGGGTCTCGCGATGCAAAAAAGAAAGCCCCGTCAGGGGCGAAAGAAATCATTCATACGTGGCGCGTTTTCTATCGCCCCTGACGGGGCTTGTGTCCTTCGAGCCATTCATCCCCACGGCTCACGGGCCTGTTGCCCAAACGCATGATTAGAGGCAGTGGCGGGAATGGCGGCGGCCAGCGGCTGGGAAGCGGTTGGCCGCCAATGTATGACCCGTTGGGCGGGTGCGACGACGCAAAAGCCATCGA
>Ga0114951_10000240_pt1 | contig 79962 bp, 68 predicted proteins | sample AM7aDNAmetaG_FD_88677 | JGI IMG/M metagenome (GOLD analysis project Ga0114951, IMG submission 88677) | Freshwater microbial communities from Finland to study Microbial Dark Matter (Phase II) - AM7a DNA metaG | ecosystem: Environmental > Aquatic > Freshwater > Lake | place: Finland: Lake Alinen...
GTTGTATGTGGCCGGCCACGTTCACAACCTGAGCGTCAGCAGCGCACAGGATGGCTCCGGGAACACCGGGTATCAGTTGACCTCCGGCAACGGCGGCGCGCCCTTCGACAACGCATCCATAGACGCCGACCCCGGTGTGGACGTGCACTACGCCCAAGGCACAGCATACGGCTTCGCCCTGGCGACCGTCAGCACCAACACCATGACGATCAACTATCACCTTTACGACACGGCGAGCGACACATGGTCGGTGGCCAGCTATTCGACCATCATCGTCCTCCCGGAGCCATCATCGTTTGCCATGGTCGCTTTGGGACTGGTGATTCTGGGCGCGCCCATCCTTGGAAGGCGGGTCCGGCGCCGGCGCGCAGTCAGGGCGGCTTCGTAGCGCAACATTAGCGGCGCCTCCGTCGGCATGGTGGCGTTCCAACGCATCACGGTTCGCAAGTTGCGAATCACGGATTACGTCTTCCGCTTCACCTGCTTCTCCACCAGCGCCTTCAGAGCAGCAATGGAGCAATGGAGTATTGGAATCGTGCAGCGGGCCACTCCAACACTCCATGACTCCAAGACTCTATCCGTCGTCGTCCTGGTTGTGGATGCTCTCACCGTTCTCCATCGTCACGATGTCGGGACGGTAGAGCGAGAGGGCGCTCTTGCGGCCGGCGGTGATGAGTCAGTCAAGAATCAGCGGTGTGTTGCCCAAATCGTTTTAGCTGCGGAGCGGCGCTCCCCCGTCACCACTGACCGGATGTTGAACAAACAAAACGTTTGGGCAACACGCCCTCAGGAGTTGACTCCGGCGACTATTTGACATTCCCCTGGATGATTTCCAGCATTCTCGGTGAAAGGATCTTGCGGTTGTCGTCGTCAACAAGGCTGAAACGGTTTCCGTCGTTTGGCGTGCTGAGATAGTTCCAGACGCAATAGGAAATACCGTGCCCCTTCAGAAGCAGAATGACGTCGTTCATCCAGTTCTCCCTGGAGGTCATGTTGCAGTGCCGGATGGTCCCGAATTCACCACACCAGAGGATCTTGTCGGGATGTTTTTGGACGAAGTCGAATGCGGGCTGCATCAGCGTCCGCAGGACTTGAATGTCCATCCGGTCGAAACGGGAATAAAACGCGTCCGAACTTCCGACAAACCGCTTGAATTCCTTGTAGGGCGCAATGTCCCCGGGATATGCCATTTTCCGGTTGTAATAAAGCGGGGCGGCCTGCAAGACCCCACGCTGATGGGTGAACTCGAACGGCTCATAGAAATGGAAGGTGTAAATCACATTCTCGTCGTCGAAAAGCTGAAGGTCCTTGAGCTTCTCACAACTGTTCCAGCACGTGCTTCCGATGACGATCTTCCGGGTCGGATTGACTTTGCGGATCGCCTGGATGGTCCTCTCCGCCAACGCGTTCCATGCCTTCGGGTTCACGTCCCGGACTTCGTTCATCAACTCGAAAACAATGCTGTTGTTGCCATGGTAACGGCGCTCGAACTCCAGCCAGAGGGCGACAAACCGTTTCTGCAGCTCGGGATCGTCCATCAGGGAAATCGGCTCCGCAATATCACAGTAATTTCCGATCGCCTTGTGCAGATTCAGCACCACATTCAAATGAGATTGCTGGCACCATCCCACAAAGTTGTCCACGAGACGGAAGGTCCGCTCCCGATAGACGTAGGGTTTCTCCTCAAGAACAATTTGGTCAAAGCCGAGACGAACGTGATCAACACCGAACGACGCGATATTCCGGACGTCTTCCTGCGTGATATAGGTCTCGAAATGTTCGTAGTCGCCCGGCGAGAGGTTTAACTTCCACTTGTCCGGCAGCACATTGAACCGTTTGTAATTTGTCAGCCAGCCGCCGATGCCCATGCCATGCTCAAATCCGACAAACCGTTTGGCTAGCACTGGTCGATCGCCGTCCTTTACCTGCGCTGTGTTTTCCGCCTGAACACCTGTTGATACTGCTCCACAACAGGCCAACAGAGCCCAGATATAGAGAATACAGCGTTTCATATTTTTCCCTTTCTTGAATCCATTGAGGGATGGGAATTTCGATCAGTGGCTCGAAGACTGCCGAAGCGTTTTTAGTTCGGCACCGGCATAGGCACGGCGCTTTTCCTGGAAGTAATTGTATTCAGCCTTTTCCGCGTCGGTCCACGTGTTGTGCTGCGTATAGGAACCGCAGAAGGGGATGAGCAGATCCAGCCAGCAGGCGAAAGTGCGTTTCTCGTTCTCGCTGACCTTCACACCGTGGTGGGCTGGTTCAAAGTAGTCCATGATCCTGCTCTTGGACGCCCCTGTGTGATACGGCGGGAGCGCCCCGGTGCGGCTGCGGGGCTTCAGCCACGTCATCCACGGGTTCTTGTCGGGATTGCCGGAAGTGGTGATGTTGACGTAAGACTGCGTGTAGGCGCGTTTGGGATCCACCTGTCCTGCGCCGATCAACTTTACGCTCTCTGGTCTGGCCACTTCTCCTGTCAGGCTGATTTTGCTCTTCCCGATTTCTGAGGCGTTGTGGCAGTTCACGCAGTGCCTGTCGAAGATGGGCTGGATTTCCTGGACGAAACTGAAGCCGTCCACCGGCGCGCCGGCATCGGGCGAGCGCGGGGCGTTAACGCCCAGATAGTTTTCCACACTGTCCATCCACGACTGGGACGCCAGCCGTCTCAGCAGCGGATGCTCCTTGCCTGCAAAGGGCTGGAGTTTCTGGACCGGTTTGGAGAGAGCCACCGTAGTGATGCGGGTGGCCGGCGCCTGCGCCCCCGCCTGCATTTTGTTTTCATGGCAGCCAATGCAGGAGAAATGCTCGCCATTCTGGAGCGTGGACCAGCTTCGCATGGATTGGATGGTGTAGCCTCTGGCGTCGAGGACTTGGAAATAGACCGGCGTGTGCGCAGGAACCTCAAAGCTGCAACTGCCATCCGACTCGATGTCAGCCTCACCGAGGACATGCTTGACGTCCCAACTGCCACTGTTTAGCGAGATCGGCGTCTGACAGAGACCGGTCTCGCACTCGCCTCCGTTTTGCCCGTAGCCCATGCGAGCAGCGCGATACTCCAAGGCAACGACGCGGATCTTCTTGGCCGTGCCGCGCGCGATACCGGCAAGGCCCGGCCCTGCATAGATATCCTGCACGGTGTAGACCCCGTAGTTGTTCCGGGGGCGGACGAGCGACGCGAGCACAGGGGGTGGGGTGCGGCGCATGACGGGAATGGCCAGACCCGTGCCTTGCCAGTCATCGAACGCCAACAACTCGCGCACGCCGTCGGGCTTCATGTAATAGACGCCCAGCGGAGGATTGAACGGGCCGAAGGGCGGCAGATAGCCCTCCGGACAGAATGAACAGAAGTAGTTCTCCTCATCGAACGCATAGGGATGCGAGTATTGCGGGCCGAACTGTCCGAAAATGTCTATCTTAAAGTCGAGGTGGGGTTTGGACGGATCCGGCGGCTCGGGCTTGATGAAGTCGGCTGATTCGCGCCCGGGGGTTCCGTTGAGCTTGGTGTTGACAAATTCGATGCCCTTGCCCGCCTGCATGCCCTGGGTGCGATCAATCAAGCCGAGCTTGCCCTTGTAGATGGAGTGGTGCCCGGCGATCACGGCAATCGCTTTCTGCGAGCCGGGGATGCCACGCGCGTGGATGATTGACGCGGGGAACATGCTGTAGTTCCCGTAGTATGCCGTCTGTGTCGTGCCGTCCGGGCTCATGGAAATGAGCGGATGGGCAAACAGCGCGTTGCGGTCGTTGTATTCCCAGCGGGTGAAGACGATACGGCCGTCGTCGAGAATTTGGGGGTTGTTCGACATGAGTTGGTCGAACGTCAGGCGGCGGATATTGCGGCCGTCGGCATCGCAGCTATAGATATTTCCACCAGCGCGATACCAGCAGTCGCTGATATGCACGTCGCGTGTTGAGGTGAAGACGATGCGACCGTCCGGCAGGAACGTCGGTTCGCAGTCGGCAACGGGCAGAGGCTTGCCGTTCTTCACAATAGGGAACGTGATCTGTCTCACCCGGCGAGTCGCCATGTCCATCGTGTAGAGGTAATAGGAATCGGTCTCGAAATTGTCGCGCATGGAAAAGACCAGCGTGCGCGCGTCCCACGAAAGGTTCGGATAGCAGATGGCGCCCTCGGGCTTTTCAAGCAGCACCTCATGCTTGACCGTGCCGTCCTCAAGCAGGGTTCCCATGCAGAGCTGCCCGCCCTTCTTGAAGCCGTAGGTGTAGTCGCGGACCTGCTCGTCGGGAAGGTCGTATTTTCCGGCAAGGCCCTGCATGCAGCCAAAAATGCCGTGCTTGGCATAGATAAACTGGGTGGCCCTCTCACGGACGGCCTGAAGGCGAGCCTTGCGCCGGACGGCGCAGGCGTCAAGATACAACGAGCGCCAGCGTGGATCGCACGCGGCGATTTCCCCGACAGCAAGATCATCCAGCCGCTGCCACAGCTTCTTCACCCCGGGATCGTCATTGGGAACCCGCCCCAAGACCTTCTGCACCATGGAGCTTTCCTTTTCGCAGTCGCTGTCCGACGTGAAGACACGGGCGATGTCGAGCCCGGCATCCTGATAGAGCCAGTCGCGCTCGAGGCGGTGGCGCGGGAACGCGACATCGGGCGGGTTCTTCACGGGGAAATCGGCGGGGCGTGCGTCATAGCAGGTGATTTCCGCAATCTGGATGTTCAGATTCTTCCCGTCGCCCGCCGTCGGAAGCCCCACTTTGCGGCACCAGGGGATCTGTGACTCAGGCATCCACGGCCCGGGGTAACGCTTCTGGTAGGAGTCGTTGACGCGCACCTTCAGGTAGCGAGTCGTGACCGGGGGCCACTCCACGAAGGCGGAGTTGGAGTTGGACGTTGCGGGCAATTCCTGGTTCTCCGTCAGTGACCTGACTCGCTCCCGCCCCTGCGCGTCAGTGCAGGCGGAAATGCTCACGTTCTTTGCCAGCACGTAAACCCAGGCATTACGCGCCACGAAGCGCATCCCGGAAACCGTTCGTTCCGCTCCCAGATCCAACACGAAGGTGGCTGTCACGGGCGGCTCCGCCTTGGGCGGATAGACCGCCGTGTTCTTGCCCGTGCGCGTGTCGTCCAGCAGACAGGCGTAGGTGCCCAGGTCGCCGTCGATCATCTTTCCCACCGCATACTTCCCCGGCGGGTTCGGGAACCACTCCGCATCCGTCCATACGGCAACCGGCCGGAATTCCGCCGCCGCCAGCGGGCAAGCAAACAAAACCAACGACAGGACAAGTTGTGCAACTTTAAGGATAGAGGATGAAGGAATGCGAATTGTGATTCCCGCCGCCCGGTATTGCTGGCATCGGCTTGCGGCCTGCTCATCGGGGTAAAATTTCCACGTCGCGCGTCGCTCTGGCTGCATCGCTGTCGTCGTGTTCATCGTTGGTCTCAGGGGCATTGTCGCCGCCGCATCGCCCAACACAAGCGCAAACACTTCCCATCAAGAGCTGTTTATTTTTCGCCTGCTTCTCGGCCATCGCGTTCAGCGGAGCAATGGAGTCATGGAGTAATGAAGCCTTGAGGTAACGGAGTCACGCAGCAGGCCAATCCAAGACTCCACTTCTCCATCGCTCCAATACTCCAGAACTCCGACACTCCATTCCGCACCGCTCTCGCCGATTTCCATCGTCGCGATGTCGGGCCGGTAGAGTGACAGCATGCTCTTGCTGCCGGCGACGGGGATCGAGCGAAAAGGGCGACTCAGATTATGAGCGTTGCCGTTTGGGCTGACGTTGCGGAAGGCATCGAGCCGCGCGGCTTTCACTTCTCTGCGTCGAACACCCTTACGAAGTCCACCTCGAAGCAATCGGGGAGAACAGCCTTAAACAGCGCGGGCACGGGTTTGCCGATCCAACCTTTCTGGTCCTTGGTCTCCAGCCCACCGCGACCGAAGGAGCGGTGATAGCCGTGGCACTCTGTTGAGACCAGAATAAACTGTTCGACCTCGGACACTGGGCACTCGGGAGCCATCTGCTTGCCCACCATTCTGCCGTCGGCATAGAAAACGTAACCGTCAGGCGACCAATCCACGCCGTAGTCGTGCCACCCGTCCGACGTTTCTTTGTAAGGAAACCAGAAATGGCCGAACCATTTGTTTTCCTTGCCGTAGCCACCCCAGCCGTTCCCACAGCCGATGGTGCCCTCGGTATGCTGGCGGTAGTTCTCCATGATGTCGCACTCGACGCCGCAGTATTTCGGATTGGGATGCGCACCGATGGATGGGGACTGAAGCCAGAAGGCTGCATGCCAGCCGTCGTTCCTAGGGAGTTTGCAGCGAATCTCATAGTAGCCAAACCTGTGCATGAATTTCGCCGGCTTCTTCGCACCAAAGGGCCAAAACGTTTTAGCGTCGGAATCTCGAGGAATGTCGAAGGTCAGCGATCCAGTCTGCAGATGTGCAGAACCGAAGTTGTCACCCTTGCGGATAAGGTTGATTTTTAAATGGCCGTCGCCGTCAAGCTCAACGCCTTCGTCCGTGAACGTCGGCGATTTGTAGCCCCAGTAGTGGAGACGATAGTTCCATTTCGACTCGTCCAACTTCTTCCCGTCAAACTCGTCGTTCCAGATCATTTTCCACTTCTTTGCCGCAGGAAGAAGACTGGGGGCATGCCCGGCAACGGGTTCCGTTCTGTCCATGTGTGCTTCGGTTGGCGTAACAACAGACGCCGCCGTCGCCACAAAGCCTGTCGGAAGTGCGGCCGTTGCCAGTAGCAGAATGCGCCGAAGGAGACGCCGAAGCAGAAGGACGCTTGTTGAGTTCACGCGCGGCAGTATGTGCGACGCAACATCCGGCGGTAAAGGGACGAAAATCGCGTGTGTGTGGACGCCGTTAGCGGTTCGCCCAAGGCGAGGTTGGCGATCTTCAAGGCAGCAGAAGATGAATCAACAGCGGCACCGTAACGCCGCCCGCTCCAGCTCCGGCACCGCCGAACTGTTCAAGCAACGGATCAGGAAGGCGCAGGAGAAATCAAAACCGCTGCAGAAGCGAAGGTGTGGGGCGAGAACAGTCTGGTTGGGTTACGTTTACTCTTTTCGCAAGGAACTATTTTGGTATGTTGGACGCCATGTTTCGCACGCAGGATTTGCATGTAAAAGAAATCGTGCCGCTGCTCTCGCCGCGGGCGATGCGGGCCTTGTCGCCCATACCGGAGGCGGTGGACGAGTTTGTCGCCAGAGCGCGGGAACGCGTCATCCGCATCCTCAAGCAGGAAGATCCGCGGATGCTCGTGGTCATCGGGCCGTGTTCCATCCACGACGAAAAATCGGCGCTGGAATACGCCAGTCGCCTGGCGAAGCTGCAAAAGGACCTGGCCGACAAGATGGAGATCGTGATGCGCGTCTATTTTGAGAAGCCGCGCACGACCATCGGCTGGAAGGGCTTCATCAACGACCCGCACCTGGACGGCTCGCAGGACATTGAGACCGGCTTGAAGATCGCGCGGAAACTGTTGCAGGAAATCAACGGCCTGGGCTTGCCGGCGGCGACGGAGTTTCTCGACCCCATCGTCCCGCAATACATCGCCAACCTCATCACCTGGGCGGCCATCGGCGCGCGGACGACGGAATCGCAGACGCACCGCGAGATGGCCAGCGGGCTGTCCATGCCCGTGGGCCTGAAAAACGGCACCGACGGCAGTTTGCAGGTGGCGATTGACGCGATGGGGGCCACGGCGCATCCGCACAGTTTTCTGGGCATGAACGAAGACGGCGTGACGAGCATCGTCCGCACGAACGGCAATCCCAACGCGCACGTCGTGCTGCGCGGCGGCCGGGCGATGACGAATTACGACCCCGCCAGCATCCAGGCGGCGGAGCAGAAGTTGATTTCCGAAAAACTGCCGCCGGTGTTGATGGTGGATTGCAGCCACGCGAATTCGGAAAAGAAATTCGCCAAACAGGAGGATGTCTGGCGCAGCGTTATCGAACAGCGCGTGGGCGGCACCAAGTCGCTTATCGGCCTGATGGTGGAAAGCCACCTCAACGAGGGCAACCAGCCCATCCCGAAAAACAAGTGCGACCTGCGCTACGGTGTGAGCATCACCGATTCCTGCGTGGGCTGGGAAACCACCGAGCGCATGTTGCGTTGGGGCTGCGAGCAATTGAAGAAAGCATAAAGCGCTTCGCGACTTTCCGTGGCCGGACGTTCGACATCAACTCCTGATTCTTGACAATCCGACTCACCACGCCGCTTCTTACGCCTTCCGCTTCGCCTGCTTCTCCACCATCGCCTCCACGCGGAGGCGGAGGCACCCGCCCCGAAGGCTTTCGGGGTTGAGCTTGATGAAGCCGGTTGCGGAGACAAAGAATGTCCATGTTCCGCCGAGATCAGACTGCGCTCTCCCTCCGCTGGGGATGGACAATACCCAAACAATCAGTCAACATCAGCAACAGCTACAGACTGACTTTCGAGTGGCTCGAAATGACGAGTCCGGTCAGGATCGCCACAATAACCGCAAACCAAGAGGATGGCATGAAGCTGGAAAAAACCTCGAATGATGCACGCCTGACCGTCGTGCTCACCGGCCGTCTCGATGCCGCTACGGCTCCTGTTCTTGGCGAGTTGGTCGACAGACAGATGGAGGGCATTGCAGAGCTCGTCCTGGATTTTGACGGTCTTGATTATGTCTCGTCGGCCGGGCTACGTGTCATTCTGATCGCACAACAGAAGATGAGGGCAGCCCACGGAAGTATGGTAGTGAGGAATGTGAGCCAGGCGATCGCCGGCGTTTTTGAGATGACCGGCTTTGACAGCATCCTGACTTATGAAAGGAAGCTCAGGCAGCTGTCGGTCGCCGGTCTGGAGATGATCGCGAAGGGGGCAAACGGTGAATGCTACAAGGTGGATGACGAAACCGTCGTGAAATTGTATTACGACTACATCGACGAAGCTTCCGCCGCAAAAGAGAAAAACCTGGCGAAAACGGCCTTTGTGGCCGGGGTTCCAACCGCCATCTCCTATGATGTGGTGGAGTGCGGCAACCGCAGGGGGGTCTTGTATGAAATGCTGAAAGCGGACACCCTCTCAAAATACATTGAGAAGAATGTCCATCGCTTGGATGCCGTGGTTGAGATGTATGTCAGCTTTTGCAAGCAGATCCATGCGATTGCGGTTGACCCGAACACGTTTCCGGACGCCGTTACGCTCGCCTGTGGCTACACCGATGCCTGTGGCCTCTTTAACGATGGCCAGCGAGCGGCTGTCAAGGATCGCCTGTTGCGCGCTGAAAGACAAAACACGCTTATCCACTGGGACCTTCATCCGGGCAATATTATGATGCAGGGAGACAGTCCCTGCTTGATTGACATGGGGGATATGGCCATCGGCACGCCGTATTTCGACTTGGGACAGATCAAACAGGTCTTGCACTATTATGCAGGCATGGGTCTCTGCAAAAAGATCATCGGACTCGACGACGTGATCGCACTTCGCGTGTGGCCGATGTTTGTCGCGAGCTATTTCGGCAACCCGGCCCCGGATGAGTTGGCGGCGATCGAGGAAAACATCAACTTTTACAGGGCAATCAAGAATATGTTCCTTTATCTGAGCGGCAGCGGTGGCGAAGCCATGCGTTCAAGACGCAAGGATTTCATCTTTCAGATGCTTCCCAAGGGAATCACGGAATTGAGATAGGCATCTCCCTCCTACACCGGTCGCGGGATCCTGAGCGGATCCTTCCCGGCCTCGACGCCGGCACAGCCAACAACCGATGCCTATGCCTACTGCTTCGCCTGCTTTTCCACCATCGCCTTCACGCGCAGCCGCAGGGCGCCCGCCCCGAAAGCTTTCGGGGTTGAGCTTGATGAAACCGGTGGCGTCGTCCTGGTTGTAGATGCTCTCGCCGCTCTCCATCGTCGCGATGTTGGGACGGCAGAGCGAGAGGTCGCTCTCGCGGCCGGTGGAGACGGGATTTGACCAACGCAAATCGATTTAACGCAAAGACGTCAAGGCACAAAGCTCGAAACGACGGCGGGAAATATCCCGAAGGGATTTCATCAATCAGCCCAGCGTTGCCACGACGAAGTCGGGGCTACGCTGGGTTGTGAATCACAATTGAAGTTACCCTGAATGGGTTGAATCAATCTGTGGAGAAACGGTGATTCAACCCCGTTGGGGTTGATGATTTTTTGGACGATGACCCAGGGTAGTCGCTCCGCTCCAACCCTGGGCTGAGTGATAGAATCCCCTTGGGATTCACAACCTCAAACACTTGCTTCCAAATTTTCTGGGTTGCCTTTAATCGATTGAATCCCGGCACGGATTTCAGCGTTCTTGAGTGTCACTGGTTCAATGGCCTTCAAAAAACCTTCGGGATTCAACGCAATGATTGAAGCCACTGCTGCTCCAACTGGATCGCCTAGCACCACAGAATTTATCATTGATACGCAGGTATCCATAGCGGCAAACCGATTCATTCGCACAGCCATCTTTACGGCAATTTCAAAAGCTTTTGCTCTTGCTTCAGGGTCTTGAGAACGCCTAAACACTTGATCCATGTTGTTAGCGACTGTCTCCGCATATTCAAACCCGTTTGGTTTGCTCAAGACGACTTCTTCATACAGTCCTAAAAACGAAATCAGTTTTTCTTGGAATGTCGGTTCAGCAAGAACCGCGAAAAGCGGCTTGGGAATACGCTGTATTAACGCCCACCGAGCGGCAACATCAAGACTTCCGAAAAAATCTAAACACTCTGAGACTTTATCGGAGCTATACTTGTTTTCTCGTTTAAGCTCGTCAAGCACTTGTTCGAGCAAGAAATCACCCTTGCCTAAAGGATCGACGCGTCCGAGGATGATGTTGTAAGCAGCGACCAATGCCTGTCTGAGTTGTGCAAGCGAACTAAATCTTTTGCGGGGTTCGATCTTGCAGCATTTATCAACAACGAACGCGAGGGGTCGAAGCAACAATGATTCGTTAATGAATTGCGGATCACGACCAGTAACCAAAGCGTAGAAGCTCTTTCCAAGCATGAAAATATCCGATTCGGCAGTTGCGTTTTTGAATCCACCGTCATCGAGAAATTCAGGAGGCATGTAACCCGGCGTTCCCCACCACTGACTCGACCTCGTAAATTGTGTGTGAGATTTTAATTCCATACCCAAGCCAAAATCTGAAACCACAATTGAATTTCCAGCGCGCAGGAAATTTTGCGGTTTGATGTCGCGATGAAATATTCCCTGCCTATGCAATTCGTTTACGCAATCAACCATGCTAAGGAAAATAATTTCCTGTATAGATGCGTCACTTTGGATTTGCGGGCGAAGCGTGTCTAAGTCACCGTCTTGAAAAAACGGCATCACGATGAACGGCGGTTCGTGGTTTAAGTCCGCGTCAAGGAGCTGCACCACTTTATTATTGCCAGCGAATGTCTGCATTAATCGCGCTTCTCGGCGAAATCGGTGAAGAACTTCGTCATCAGCTTCACGACAGTATTTAACTGCTAAAGGTCCTTTGTCGGAGATTAAATCATGCGCTAATAAAACAACGCCCATTCCTCCATCTTCACTATGGATTGAATCAATTCGATATTGGTTCTTGATGACAATGCCCGGTTTCATTATTGCCCTTTATTTCTTCCTCTGCACCTTCACCGTGACTTACAAACGCAACGCGTTGAGCGGGATGAAACCAGTAGCATCATCCTGGATGCGGGCTTTGGTCGGGTCGGATTCCATCGTGACAATGTGCGGTTAGTAGAGGTTCACAGGAGGATTGACGACCCGCGTCATTTCTTCTTCGCCTGCTTCTCCACCATCGCCTTCACGCGCAGGCGGAGGGCGTTGAGTTTGATGAAGCCGGTGGCGTCGTCCTGGTTGTAGATGCTCTCGCCGCTCTCCATCGTGGCGATGTCGGGACGGTAGAGCGAGAGGGCGCTCTTGCGGCCAACGGTCATGATGTTGCCCTTGTAGAGCTTGAGGCGGACGGTGCCGGTGACGTTTTGCTGGCTCTCGGTGACGAGCGCCTGCAACGCCAGCCGCTCCGGCGAGAACCAGAAGCCGTAATAAACCAGTTCGCTGTAGCGCGGGATGAGCGAGTCGCGCAGGTGCATGACCTCGCGGTCCATCGTCAGCGTCTCCATCTGCCGGTGCGCGGAGTGGAGGATGGCGCCGCCGGGCGTTTCATAGACGCCGCGCGATTTCATGCCGACGAAACGGTTCTCGACGAGGTCCACGCGGCCGACGCCGTGCTTGCCGCCGAGTTTGTTCAGCGTCCGCATCACGTTGGCGGGCGAGAGGCGCTTGCCGTTGACGGCCACGCAGATGCCGCGCACGAAATCGAGCGTGACATACTCCGACCGGTTCGGCGCGTCCTCGGGCGAGACACTCAGCTTGAACATGTCCTTCGGCGGCTCCATCCACGGGTCTTCCAGGATGCCGCTCTCGAAGCTGATGTGCAGGAGGTTGCGGTCCATCGAGTAGGGCTTCTTCGCGCTCGCCTCGACGGGAATGCCCTTCGCGGCGCAATACGCGATCATCTCGGCGCGGCCGGGGAACTGTTTCCGGAACCGCTCTTCGCGCCACGGGGCGATGACCTTGATGTTCGGCTCCAGCGCATAGGCGGTCAGCTCGAAGCGAACCTGGTCGTTGCCCTTGCCGGTGGCGCCGTGGCCGACCGCGTCGGCTTTTTCCTTGCGGGCGATCTCGATCATCCGCTTGGCGATGAGCGGCCGGGCAATGCTGGTGCCGAGGAAATACTGGTTTTCGTAGATCGCGCCCGCCTGGATCATCGGGAAGATGAAGTCGCGCGCAAACTCCTCGGTGAGATCGTCGATGTAAATCTTCGATGCGCCGGTTTTCTTCGCCTTCTTTTCAAGGCCCTTGAGTTCCTCCTCCTGGCCGATGTCGGCGCAGAAGGCGATCATTTCCGCGTCGTAGGTTTCCTTGATCCAGGAAAGAAGGACGGAGGTGTCGAGACCGCCGGAGTAAGCGAGAACGATTTTCATGGGAGTAATTTGTGATTGGTAACTGGTAATACGTAATTCGGCTAGCGTTTCCACGCTTTTGCGAGCAACGCCAGGATCGCTTTCTGCGCGTGCAGCCGGTTCTCGGCCTGATCGAAGATGGTTTGCGCGTGGCGCTCGAAGACGTCGTCGGTGATTTCCTTGCCACGGTAGGCGGGCAGGCAGTGCATCACCAGCGCCTTCGGCTTGGCGTGCGCCAGCAACTGGTCGTTGATCTGGTAGCCGTCCAGTTCGGCGAGGCGCTGCGCCTGTTCCTCTTCCTTGCCCATCGAAATCCACGTGTCGGAGTAAATCACGTCGGCGCCGTCAGCGGCCTTGGCTCGGTCGTCGGTGACGATGACCTTGCCGCCGGCGCGCTTGAGCAGTTCGGGCGACGGCTGGTATTTGCGCGGCGCGGCGATGCGCAGTTCGAAACCGAGCTTGCCGGCGGCATAAATCCACGAGGCCGGCACGTTACACGCGCCGTCGCCAATGAAGCAGACGATTTTCTTTTTGATCGGGCCGAGTTTCTCCTCGATGGTGAAAATATCCGCAAGAATCTGGCACGGATGCTCTTCGTCGGTGAGCGCGTTGATGGTCGGGATGCCGCTCGTGGCGGCGAAATCCACCACGTCCTTCTGATGGAACGTGCGAATGACGCAGCCATGCACCATCCGGCCCATGACGCGCGCGGTGTCCACGATCGGTTCGCCGCGGCCGAGCTGGATGTCGTTGTTCGAGAGGAACATCACGCGGCCGCCCAGTTCCCGGATGCCGACCTCGAACGAGACGCGCGTGCGCGTGCTGTATTTGGCGAAGATCATCGCCCATATCTGGCGTTTCAACGGCCGCGGGTGGCTGCGTTTGCCGCGCGTGGCCTTCAGCTTCTTCGCCAGCGCGAGAATCTCGCGGATTTGTTTGACCGTCAGGTCTTCGATGGAAAGCAAATGTTTCATGACTGTCCCAGCACTTTCTCCACAATGGCCAGCGCGGCGTCCGCGTCGGCGTTTGAAATGGTCAGCGGCGGCACGAACCGGAACGTGTGCGTGCCCGCGGGAATGACCAGCAGGCCCGCCGCCGCGCACTTGGCGACCACGTCTTTGACTTCGCGGTCCAACTCGATGCCGAGCATCAAGCCGAGGCCGCGCACTTCCTTGATGCACGGGAACTTCGCCCGCAACGCCTTCAGGCCGCGCGTGAGCCGCTTGCCGCGCGCGGCGGCCTTCGCCATCAGTTTTTTCTCCTCGACCGTCCGGATGACGGCGAGCGCGACGGCGCAGGCCAGCGGCGTGCCGCCAAACGTCGAGGCGTGCGTGCCGGGGCCGAGGATGTCGCAGAACGGTATTTCGCCGTCGGCGGTCTTCACCTTGCGCGCGGCGCGGGTCCAGATGGCGCCGATGGGGAAACCGCCGCCGATGCCTTTGGCCATCGAGATCGCATCGGGCGTCACATCGGGCGCGATGGATTGGAAGCCGAAGAATTTCCCGGTCCGGCCGTTGCCGCACTGGACCTCATCGAACATCAACAGCAGGTTCCGCTCGTCGCAAAGCTGGCGCAGGCCGCGCAGAAATTCCGGCGTCGCCGGACGGATGCCGCTCTCGCCCTGGACCGGCTCGACCAAAATCGCGGCTGTCTGCGGGCCGACGGCGGCGCGCACGGCGTCGAGATTGTTGAACGGCGCGTACTTGAAGCCGGCGGGCATCGGCTCGAACCCTTTTTTCACCTTCTCCTGACCGGTGGCGGCAATGCCGGCAAGCGTGCGACCGTGGAAGCTGCCTTCCATCGTGAGGACCTCGAAGCGGCCCTCGTCGTGGCCGAACTTGCGCGCGAGCTTGTAGAGCGCCTCGTTGGCCTCGGCACCGCTGTTGCCGAAGAAACATTTGCCGTCCGCGCCAACCAGTTCGACGAGTTTTTTGGCCAGCAAACCCTGTGCCTCCGTGTAGTAGAGGTTCGAGCAGTGGATGAGCTGCGGCGCCTGCTGCTTGAGCGCGCGGACAATGGCGGGATGGCTGTGGCCGAGGATATTGACGGCCACGCCGCCGCCGAAGTCGAGATACTCCCTGCCGTCGGCGTCCCAGCAACGCGCGCCCTTGCCGCGCACGATGGCCAGCGACCGGCCGTAGGTCGGCATGACGTAACCATTGTAGAGATTCACGATTTCCGCGGTTGTCATTTCACAATCTCCGTTCCAACACCTTTGTCGGTGAAAATTTCCAGCAGCACGCTGTGCGGCACGCGGCCGTCCACGAAGTGAACGCGCCGGACTCCCGCCTTGATCGCCTCGACCGCGCTGTCCACCTTCGGGATCATGCCCTTGTCCACGACGCCGGCTGTTTTCAATCCCGGCACGTCAGCGATGGGCAGGCTGGAGATGAGCGTCGCCGGGTCTTTCGGGTCGCGCATCAGGCCGGGCACATCGCTCATGAAAACGAGCCGGTGCGCCCTGAGGGCGATGGCCACCTTCGCCGCGGCCACGTCGGCGTTGCAGTTGTAAATCTTGCCGTCCTCGCCAAGCGCGGTGGGGCTGATCACCGGCGTGACGGAGCGGTGGATGCATTGCCGCAAGGGGTCGGTGTTCACCTCAATGACTTCCCCGACGTAGCCCAGGTCCGCGCCGTTGGTGACCAGCTTGCGGCATTTGAAAATCTCCGCGCCGGAAAAGCCGCGCGCCTTGCCGCCGAGCGATTCGATGGTCTTGACGATCTCCGGGTTGATCTCGCGCGAGAGCACGCGCTCGACGATCCCGACGCTGGCCTCGTCCGTGACGCGCATGCCCTGGACGAACTGCGCCGTGAGGCCGGCGGCGTCCATCGCGCGGGTGATGGCCTTGCCGCCGCCGTGGACAACGACGGGATTGATGCCGACGGCTTCGAGAAAGACGACATCCTCGGCAACGCCGTTGCGGACCTTCGGGTCGGGCGAGTCCATGAAGCTGCCGCCGTACTTGACGACGAAGGTGTGGCGGCGGAAACGCTGGATGTAAGGCAGCGCCTCCAGCAATACCTCGGCTTTGTGAATCAGCTCTTGCATGGGAAAAAAAGTAATCAGTATCCAGTATTCAGCGGGCTCGTTGTCCCAAACTGATTACTGAATACAGACCACTGGCTCACTGCTTTTACTCTCCCTTGTTGAACTCCACGTAAGCCTCCGTGAGGTCCGTCGTGTAAGCGGCGAACCTGCCGTCGCCGAGGTTGAGGTTCACGCGGACGGTGAACTCCGGCTGCGCGAGGACTTTCTTCATGCGCTTCGGCGGGACGCCGGTCGGCGCGCCGCCGGTGACGGCGTGAACCTTGTCGTAGTAAAGGTCGAGCTTGTCGGGGTCCACCTGCGCGCCGCTGTAGCCGACGGCGCAGAGGACGCGGCCCCAGTTCGGGTCGCCACCGCACCATGCGGACTTGGTGAGCATGGAGTTGGCCACGGCCTTGGCCGCCATGCGCGCGTCGGCATCGCTGGCTGCACCGTCGATTTCGACGGTGATGAACTTGGTGACGCACTCGCCGTCGCGAACGATGGCCTGCGCCATCCGCAACATGACGAAGTTCAGCGCCTCCTGGAACTTCGGGTAGTCGGGGTGTTCGAGCGTGAGCGGCACGTTGCCGGCCATGCCGTTGGCGAGGATGATAACCGTGTCGTTGGTGCTGGTGTCGTTGTCCACGCTGATACGGTTGAACGACTGGTCCGCCGCCACGCGCAACGCCTTGTCGAGGCAGTTGGTGCTGACGGTGGCGTCGGTGGTGAGGAAGCAGAACATCGTCGCCAGCGACGGATTGATCATGCCCGCGCCTTTCGCGATCGCGCCGATGCGGACCTCGCGGTCGTTGATCTTGAGCGTCACCGCGATTTCCTTCACATGCTTGTCCGTGGTCATGATGGCGCGCGCCGCGGCGGCGCCGCCCTCGTCGCTGAGCACCTGCTCGGCGGCGCGGATGCCGTTCAGGACGTTTTCCATCGGCAGGTTCACGCCGATCCGGCCGGTGGAGGCCACCAGCACCTCGTGCGGCGCGATGGCGAGCAATTCGGCGGTGAGGCGCGCCATGTCGAGGGCGTCCTTCATGCCTTTTTCGCCGGTGCAGGCGTTGGCGTTGCCGCTGTTGGCGACAATGGCCTGCGCGCGGCCTTTGGCGATGTGCTTCTGCGAGATGCGCACGGGCGCGGCCTTGACCTGGTTGCTGGTGAACACCGCCGCCGCGTGGGCGGGCATCATCGAAACGATGAGCGCCAGATCGAGCGGCTTGTCTTTCTCGGTTTTTCCGGACGGCTTGATGCCGCTATGCACGCCCGCCGCGCGGAAACCCTTGGCGGCGGTAATGCCGCCGGGGATGACTTTGTATTTCGCTTTCATTTTTGTTTTTGAGACCGGCGAATGAGGGCCGGTCAAAGCAATCCGGTTGTTTCCTCCAAGCCAAACATCAGGTTCAACGACTGCACCGCCTGACCGCCGGCGCCTTTGACAATGTTGTCCACCGTGCTCAGGGCGATCAGCCGGTGGGTGCGCGGGTCAATGCGCACGGCTACATCCAGAAAATTGGTGCCGGCGATGTTCTTGGTGTCCGGCAGCCGGCCCGGCTCCATGACGCGCACGAACGGCTCGTTCCGGTAAAAATCCTCGTAAAGCTTTTGCGCGTCCGCCTGCGCCAGCGGCCCGGCGAGATCGAAATAGACCGTCGTGTGGATGCCGCGGTTGATCGGCACCAGCGTCGGCGTGAAACTGATGGTCACCGGCGTTCCCGCCAGCAAGCCCAGTTCCTGTTCGATTTCCGAGAGATGCCGGTGCTTGGGCAAACCGTAGGCGCGCACGCTTTCGTTGCACTCGATGAAAAGATATTCCGGCTCCGCTTTGCGGCCGGCACCGGACGGGCTGCTGAGCGAGTTGGCAACGATGCCGGTGGTCTTGACGACTTTGTTTTTCAGCGCGGGCGCCGATGCGAGCAGGATGCTGGTCGGATAACAACCCGGCGAGGCGACGAGCCGCGCCTTGCGGATGGCGTCGCGCCGGAGTTCCGGGCTGCCATAGACGGCTTCCTTCAACAACGCGGGCGCCGGATGCTCGTGCGCGTAATAATCCTTGTAAACTTCCGCGCTCCGCAGCCGGAAATCGGCGCTGAGATCGATGACCCGCAGCCCTTTCTCCAGCAAGGGCGCGGCAAACTCCGCGGCGACGCCGTGCGGCAACGCCAGAAACGCGACCTGCGCCTGCCGCGCGATGTCGTCCACCTTCGGCTCGGTAAAAACGAGCTGGCTGCGGGTGGCGAACCTGGGGAAGGCCTTGCCGAGCGGCTGGCCCGCCTGCTGGCGCGACGTGACGCACGTCAGCTCGACGGCAGGATGCGACAACAGCAGCCGCACCAGCTCTTCGCCGGTGTAGCCGCTGGCTCCAACGATGGCGACTTTCACCTTGTTCATCTTGTCTCGGTGCACGACACCTCCGCGCCGTGCAAAAGCAAAAAACCCCGACGGTTAGCCGGGGCTTTTCGCGCAGTTCGAAAATCCGACTAACGTTTCGAGAATTGGAAGCGCTTGCGAGCGCCGGGCTGGCCGTATTTCTTGCGCTCCCGCATACGCGGATCGCGCGTCAACATGCCGGCGCTCTTGAGCTTCGGCCGCAGCGCGACGTCCACTTTGTTCAGCGCGCGGGCCACGCCGTGACGCACCGCGTCGGCCTGGCCGTGCGGGCCGCCGCCGGAGACGTTGACGAAAATGTCGAACTTGCCGGCCATTTCGGTCAGCTTCAGCGGCTGCTGAAGCGCCGTCCGATGCGACTCGATCGTGAAATAATCCTCCAACGACCTGCCGTTGACGACCCACTTGCCGGTGCCGGGCGCGAGGCGGACGCGCGCGACGGCGGTCTTGCGGCGGCCGACGGTCCAAATATATTGCTGGAGTTGGTGCTGCCGGGCGGCGGCGGCGGTTGAAAGTGCGATAGGTGCCATGTGAGTCTCGAAAATTGGCTTAGGTCAACGTCATCGGCTTCGGCTGCTGGGCGCTGTGCGGATGATCGGCGCCAGCGTAGATCTTCAGTTTCGTCAGCATCTGCCTGCCAAGCCGGTTCTTAGGGAGCATGCCCTTGACGGCGTGCTCGATGAGATTCTCCGGGTGTTTGGCGCGCACCTCGGCGACGGTGCGATACCTCTCGCCACCCCGCCAGCCGGAATAGCTCATGTAGCTCTTCTGCTCTTCCTTCTTGCCGGTGAGCTTGACCTGCGCGGCGTTGATGACGACGACGAAGTCGCCGGCGTCGAGGTGGGGCGTATACGTCGGCTTGTCCTTGCCGCGCAAGACGTTGGCGACCTTGACAGCCAACCGGCCCAGCACGACACCCTTGGCATCCATCACGTGCCAGCGACGTTCTATTTCCAGAGTTTTAGGCAAAAAAGTCTTCACATTGTTCTAAAAATTAAGGGCGCAGACACTACCGAGCGCCCCTATTACTGTCAACCACTTTCCTTTGAAAATCAAAAATATGTTCCCCCAGGCAAAATGGCGTCGGGCCGAAGTCACCCCGGCACCGGCCTGGCTTTACGTTCAGAATGCGCCGCCCATTCGCGCCCAGTGGATGCCGGCGCATGCGAATGTCACCGCGAGAATCCAGATGCATGCGGCCCATCGCAGCTTGTGTGCCGGCTTGATGCCGATGCCAGCCACGTCCAGCACCCATGTCAACAGGAGGGTGACCGGGACGCCGAGCACCATGATCACGGAAATCCACGCCCAATCCGGCGCGGTCATAAACCAACGGCCCACCGGCCTGAAGATTTTCCCAAGTTGGACGATGGTCCAATTTGCAATAGGGTGCGAGCCGCCGCCAAAAGCCTGAACCACGATTTCCAGAAAAACCACAACGCCGACGACGCCCAGCACGGCGCCGGCAACCCGCCAGGCTTGTCGTAGCAAACGCTTCATGGAAACTATCGCCGCATGGCCCACGATGTCCAGCCGCCCGCCCTTTCCCGCGCCACGCCGCGCCAGCCGAGCCGGTGAAACACCGCCATCACCTGGCGCGCGTCGCGATCCAGCACGCCGGCCAGCGCCAGCATGCCGCCGGGCCGCACCAGCCGCGTGAGCCGGCGCGCGTTCTTCATCAACACATCGGCGGCGAGGTTGGCCGTGACGAGATTGAACTTCGCGGCGCTGGTTCGTCCGTTTCGCGAACCGGCCGACGGCGCATGGGGAGCGGGACTAAAATCCTCCAGAGCGCCGCGAACGATTTCCACGCCTCGCTCGACACGGTTGAGCCTGGTATTGGCCCGTGCCACGCGCACCGCCTGGCGGTCGTGGTCAACTCCGACCACCGGCGCATACCCCAGCTTCGCCGCCGCGATCGTCAGGATGCCCGTGCCGCAGCCGCAGTCGAGCAACGACGGCATCACCGCCCTCTCCCCTCCGCTTTCCGCCTTCTGCCTTCTGCCTTCTGCCTTCTGCCTTCCGCCCTCCGCCTTCACCCTTTCCACCATCCGCAAACAAAACGCCGTCGTTGGATGATGGCCGGTGCCGAAAGCGAGCGTTGGGTCAATTTCCACGACGGTCTGGCCCTCGCGTGCCGGCCACTTCGCCCACGTCGGCTTCACCACCAGCGACGGCGAGATTTGCACCGGCTCAAAGCTGTTCCGCCACGCGCGCGCCCAATCCTGCACGCGGATGATCTTGCGCCGCACGCGGATCGGGCCGGGCGCGAGGCCCAGTCCATCCAGGATGTCCCGGAACGCCCGCGCCGACCGCAGGATTTTTTCCGTCCCGCGCCGCGCTGGCAGGAACAGCGAAATCTCCGCGCGGTCGCCGCTGGCCGGCATCCAGCTCGTCGGCCACTGGCCCGCCAGCGAGCGCAGGTGCATCGTGAACGCCGGCTCCAGCCGCCGTGGCACCGTGACCAGAATTTGTTGCAGTTTTCCGTGAGTTATCATCAATTATGTTTTGGAGTCGGGCACGCCCTCCGTTAGTATGCTGGCGCAGCAACCCAAGAAAAGCAATGTCGTAGCAGTAATGAAAATCGGCCTCATCAGCGACACGCACGGTCATCTCGATCCGCGCATTGCCGGTTTGTTTGCCGGCGTCGAGCACATCCTGCACGCCGGCGACATCGGCGGCGAGTCGCTGCTCGATGAACTGCGCGCCATCGCGCCTGTCACGGCCGTGCTCGGCAACACCGACCAGGATTTGCGCCATTGCGGCTGCCGCGACGTGGAGCGCCGCACGCTCGGCGGAAAGACGTTTCTCGTCATCCACGCCGGCCGGCCGCACGGCCTCTCGAACGAGGTCCGCCAGATGATCTTCGACGACGACAAACCCGACGTAGTCGTGTTTGGCCACACCCACCACGCCGAACGCGTGGTCGAGAACGGCGTGTTGTTCGTCAATCCCGGCTCGGCCAGCCGCCCGCGTCTGCGGCATTCCCCCACCGTCGCCATCGCCGAAATCCATCCCGACAGCCGCGTCGAAGTGCGCTGGCTGACGCTCGAATAGGCGGGCGGCGAAAAAAAATCCACGGAGGAACACGGATTCACACGGATGGGGAATAAATGCGAGCCGTGTGACCGCGTAAAACGCGCCCAGCCTCACGCGGCCGATGGAAAGTGTTCACGGCGCGCGGCCTTTCACTGCGGACGTTTTTTTCGAGTGTCTGATGGCGGCGAGCGCCTGGGCGGCCCGGTCGCGCACCTCGGGTTCATCATCCGCGAGCGCCGCTTGGAGTGCTACGACGGCGCGGGGATCGCCGATTTTCCCCAGCCACCCGGCTGCAAACGAACGCACGAACCAGTCGCTGTCTTTGAGCAGCTTGATGAACGGCGCGACGGCACGCGGGTCCTTGTATTTGACCAATGCGCGCGCAGCCGCCTCCAACACTTGAAAATCCTCATCCTTGAGCGCGGCGAGCAAGGGTTCGACGGCGCGGGCGTCCTGGATTTCCCCCAGCGCCCCGGCCGCAGAAGCGCGCAAGAGATAATCGCTCTCTTTGAGCGCGGCGATCAAGGGTTCGACCGCGCGGGGATCCTTGATCGCCCCCAGCGCCCCAGCCACCCTGGGAAGAAACATAAAATCGCGCGTGGGGTCATTGCCCTCCTGGAGGGCAGCAATCAATGGCTCGACGGCGCGGGCGTCCTGGATTTCCCCCAGCGCCTCGGCCGCGGCCGTGCGTGAATAAGCACCGCGCTTCTTGAGCGTGGCAATCAACGACTCGACCGCGCGACCCTCCTTGATTTCCCCCAGCGCATAGGCCGCATCCGAGCCCAAAAGATCCTTGCTCTGTTTGAGCAAGGCGATCAACGCCTCGATGGCGCGGGGGTCATGGCTGTTTGCCAGCGCTCGGGTGATGACTCCCAAACCGAAGTGCACCCGTTGATCGGGATTCTTCAGTGTGGCGATCAACGGCTCGATGGCGCGGGCGTCCCCCAGACCGCACAGCGCGAGGGCGGCGTTGACACGCACTTCCATATCGCCATCCCGGAGCGCCACGGCCAGCGGTTCGATGGCTCTGGCATCCTGGATATCGCCCAACGACCTTGCAGCCGCCTCGCGGACTTTGGCTTCACCGTCCCGGAGCGCTTCGATCAACGGCAGGACGGCGCGGGCACCCTTGGATCCCAGCCAGCCGGCCACATATTGGCGCACTTTTTTATCACGGTCCTTGAGCGCCGCGATCAAGGGCTTGACGGTGCGCGAGTCGTTGATGTCCCCCAGGGCGCAGACCGCCTGAGCGCGCATGTGGGGATCGTTGCGTTTGAGGACCGCGATCAACGGCGCGACCGCGGGCGCGCCGATGTGGCACAACGCTTCGGAAGCCGAGTCGGTGTCCTTGAGCGATTTCACCAGCGGTTGGATGACGCGGGCTTCCTTGCGGTGGCCAAGCGCATCCGCGGCGGCGGCGCGCATTTCCTTGACCGGGTCGTGGAGCGCCGCGATCAGTGGATCCACGACGCGGGCGTCCCCGACTTCACGAAGCGCATAGGCGGCGGACTCGCGCGCATATTCATCTTTGTCTCTGAGCGCCGCGATCAAGGGCTCGACGGCGCGGTCATCGTGAAGATCCCAGAACATTCTCGCCGCGTCGGATCGAATCTTTGCATCCTTCTCGTGGAGCGCCGCGAGCAAGGGCGGGACGGCCCGACGGCCGAAACGGACCAGCGCCATCTGCATCGAATCATCGCCGCCGGCCTCACGACCAAAAGCGACCAACAAGGGGCGGATGGCACGGATGTCCTGGATGACGGCGAGCGCCTCGGCCGCCGCCGAGTTCACGCAGCTGTCTTCATCCTGGAGGACGGCGATCAATGGCTCGACGGCGCGGCGATCCTTGATCCGGCCCAAGGTGGCGGCGGCGTTTTCGCGGGTATTTTTGTTCTTGTCCTTGAGCGCTGCGATCAAAGGCCCGACCGCTGGCGCGCCGATGTGAACCAGCTTGTCCCGGGCCTCGTTGGCCTCGTCCGTATGGACCGTTTTCAGTTCCGCGATACATTGGCTCACCTCATCGCCTCGCACGGCAGGGAGAAAGCCCGGCAAGGTCAGAAGCACGAACAGCATCCAATGGCAGAAGATGGTTTTCATGGCGCAGGTCCTTTTACACGGATGATCTTCCCAGACGCATGATGGCGGAATGTTAACACATGCGGACGGCGGTTCACATGGCGATTAGGGTGCGTCGCCGGGAGCGCGGGCATCCTGCCCGCCTCGGGCCGCGCAGCCTCAACCGGACGGCGGGCAGGATGCCCGCGCTCCGAAAGCAGGACGCCCGCCAATGCTGCTTCTGGAGCGACGCTCCATGAGCGCCGTTTTTTATCTTCATCAGGCCCAAAGCAAACTCCGAAGAATAGCAAATTTCTCTTGACGTGATAGGAAAATCTCTATACAGTGCGCCCGACGATGAAAAGAGAAGACCCAAGGCGGAAGACAGAGGACAGAAACGAGTCGGAAAACAGGGAGGCTGCCATGAGGAGAAAGACGGAGGAGAGCGCAAAATCATGGCTTGAGACCTCTGCAAAAGTCATCGTCCGTTCTGGAGCGGCGGTCTCCAGACCGCCGAATCGTTTGGATTCTGCGATGGTTCGGCGGTCTGGAGACCGCCGCTCCAGGGCTTTTGCAGAGGTCTCGGCTTATAAAATCATGATTCCTTGCCAAGTCCCGTTGCTGGAATTGGTTCTGTCGGCGCGACGGCAAATGTGCAGAACGAAGCCAAATGATGATCGCGGCCAAAACCAAAAAACATCGTTTTTCCACAGGAATATGAACATTTCGATTCTCTTCAGGCCCCGTGATGAAACTTGTTTTTGCGAAACGAACCCAAATGAAAAATCCCAAATATCTTAATGGCAGGGTGTTGTGAATAAGCCGATGTTGAGACGAAGCAAAACGAAGCCAAATAAAGAAATCGAAACAGGCAAGCTAGTGCACGACAAGCAGTTCCATCCGTGGCCGGAACGCCGAAACCAGTTTACGAAGTTGCTTGGCTGTCCGGCTCGATCCGACCCAATCCGACTGAATCCAACCATGATTATATTGCAAACGCACGATTCCAATCTGCCGCTGGGAGAACCTCGAACTCGTCGGTCCAGTCAAAGTGAGTCAAAGTGAGTCAAAGTGAGTCAAAGTGATTTCGACTATTATTTTTTTTGCAACCGTATGACCCCAAACCGCCTGAAATCCGGAATCCGCGTTCCAGAGGTAGGGCGCGACCGCCGGGCGCGCCGCAGCCGTTGCGTGGCCGGGGGCGAACGGCGCGCCCGGCGGTCGCGCCCTACCAGCACCTGCAGCGTTGCGTTGCAAAGCCGGGCAGGCGGGATGCCCTTCCTGCTTTGGCGACGAGGGTTCGGAAACCCGCCTCGTAAAAACGATTCGACACCCGGCGGGCCGCCGCTATACTCCGCCGCCTCTCTTGGAGATTGAAGGTCTTATGCCCAGAAACATCGCATTGCCACACATCGAAAGCCTGGCGTCCTACGAACCGGGCCGCCCCATCGAGGAAGTCGCGCGGGAGTTGAAGCTGCGCCCCTCGTCCATCATCAAGCTCGCGTCGAACGAAAACGCGCTCGGCCCGTCGCCGAAAGCCGTCGCGGCGATGCGCCGCGCGCTCGCCACCGCGCACCTTTACCCCGACGGCGGCGGCTATTATTTGCGGAAGGGCCTGGCGAAACATCTCGGCGTCGGCCCGGACAACATCATCCTCTGCGCCGGTTCCAACGAGCTCATCGAGTTTCTCTTCCACGCGTTCGTCGCGCCCGGAGAGGAAATCGTCTGCGGCGACCGCGCGTTTGTCATCTACAAGCTCTGCGCGGCGACGTTTCAGGCCCACGCCGTGGAGGTGCCGTTCCGCAACCACACGCACGACCTCGACGCGATGCTGGCGGCGTGCAACGGCCGCACCAAGATCGTCTTCGTGGCCAACCCGAACAACCCGACCGGCACGCGCGTGGACAACGCCACGCTCTACCGATTCCTCGACCGCGTGCCGAACCACACCATCATCGCGCTCGACGAGGCTTACTTCGAGTTCCTGAACGATCCGCCCGACGCGATCCGTTACATCACCGTCAAGCGCGTGCCGAACATCATCGTGATGCGGACGTTCTCCAAGATCGTCGGCCTCGCCGGCCTGCGCGTCGGCTACGGCGTCACCAGCCCGGAGATGGTCGACCTCCTGAACAGGGTGCGCCAGCCCTTCAACGTCAACTCCATCGCCCAAGCCGGCGCGCTGGCCTCGCTCGGCGACCGCGCGCACATCGCGCGGACGCGGCGGTTGAACAAGCAGGGATTGGCTTACCTGGGCGGCGAGTTCCGGAAAATGAAACTGGAGTTCATCCCCTCCGTGGCCAACTTCATCTGCATCCGCGTCGGCGACGGCCGCGCGGTCTTCGACGCGCTGCAGCGCCGCGGCGTGATCGTCCGGCCGCTGGCGGGCTATAAGATGCCGGAGTGGGTCCGCGTCACCGTCGGCACCATGCCGGAGAACCGGCGGTTCATCCGGGCACTGAAGGCTGTTTTGGAATAGCCGCCGGCTCGCGGCGGTAGGAAAATGAAACCCGAACTGCTCGCAATAGTTTGTAGCCGCCGACGTAAGGAGGCGGACGCCGTCCGATATCGCGAACATAGCGGCGGGCGGCAACAACGATCTCCCCTCACCCTGACCCTCTCCCCTCGCGCGCGAGGGGAGAGGGAAATTTGGCGCACGGGTCTCCAATTGCACGATGTTTTTCATTCGACGTTGTGGCGAATCTATCCCTCTCCCCGCGTCAGCAGGGAAAGAGCCGGAGCGACCGCCAACGTCGTGAAGCGCCTTGCCTCTCCCTCTCCCCGCGTTAGCGGGGAGAGGGCCGGGGTGAGGGGCCGCGGCAATTGTGTCGTTCTCGCCAACCTTTTCTTCCTCTGCCTCGCTTGCATCTGCGCGTTGTGCGGCTGTAGCCATCGGCAAGGCCAAAACGCAGTTCCAGCACGCGCCGCTGCTGAAGACGATCCGGCTTGGAAAATAATCGCGCCGTTTTTCCAACCGCCGGCGGATTACACCACTCCCTCCGAAGCTTACCGCTCGCCGCTGCGGTTCAACGACGGCCAGCCGGTGGCCAGCGCCGCGGATTGGCCGCGCCGTCGCGCGGAAATCCTGAAGCAGTGGCACGACCTGATGGGACCGTGGCCGGCGGTGATCGAGCGGCCGAACGTGGAAACACTCGCGACCACGCATCGCGACAACTTCACGCAGCACCGCGTCCGGCTCGACATCGCGCCGGGGCAGACGGGCGAGGGCTGGCTGCTGGTGCCGGAGGGCGCGGGGCCGTTTCCCGCCGTGCTCGTCGTCTATTACGAGCCGGAGACGAGCGTCGGCCTCGGCAAGCAGCCGTTGCGCGACTTCGCCTACCAGCTCACGCGCCGCGGCTTCGTCACGCTCTCCATCGGCACGCCCGGCGGCAACGCTTACAAGCCGGACATCGGTAGCGCGCGCTGCCAGCCGTTGTCGTTCCACGCCTACGTCGCGGCCAACGGCTGGAACGCGCTCGCGAGCCGGCGCGACGTGGACGCCCGGCGAATCGGCATCGTGGGCCATTCCTACGGCGGCAAGTGGTCGTTGTTCGGCGGCGCGCTGTGGGAGAAATTCGCCTGCGTCGCCGTGAGCGATCCGGGCATCGTGTTTGACGAGAAACGGCCGAGCATAAACTATTGGGAGCCGTGGTATCTCGGCCTCGACCCCGATCATCCGCGTCCGGCGCGCGGCCTCATCACGCCGGAAAACCCGCGCACGGGCGCTTACAAGAAGATGGTGGAAACCGGCCGCGACCTGCACGAGTTGCACGCGCTGATCGCGCCGCGCCCGTTCCTCGTTTCAGGCGGCGCGGAGGACACGCCCGCGCGCTGGGCCGCGCTCAGTCACACCGTTGCCGTGAACAAGTTGCTCGGCTTCACAAATCGCGTCGGCATGACCAACCGCCCGGCCCACACGCCCACGGAGGAATCCAACGCCCAACTCTACGCGTTCTTCGAACACTTCCTCGGACGGAAAACACAGTGACCGTCACCAGAGCAAGCGGTGGCCCGGCGTCTATCGGCGTTTGGAGCGGGACTCCGCCTCAACCGATGTCAGCTTGTCGAAGTCGATGTTGTAGTTTGCGGGAACAATCTTCTGGGCGACCACCTTGCCATCAATCAAGACCTGCGCACCGTAAGCCATGATGGATTCCCCGCGCTTGCCAAGAAATTCATATTCCGTGCCGCGTGTTTCGATTGGCTGCGTTTCGATAATCTTTTCTTTGAGGGGCGGGATATCGAGGGTCTCCTCGGCGCCGTAGGTGGCCATTTGCTTCGAGCTGTAAGAGCTGTGCTGCACCATGCCCCATCGGACTTTGACGCCTGTGAGTGGTCGCGCACTGACGTTGTTCACCGCAATGTGCAGGCTGGAGTTGATGAAATACTCGGCTGCATTTCCATAGCCGGAACTGACTTGTTTCTTCTTTTTGTTCAGCGTCATGTTGAGTTGCACGGGGATGGGGCCATTCTGAGCGTGAATGGGGATGGCCAAGGCAACTACAACAGCAAGCAGGATTAGACGTTTCATGGTTTTGTTTTGCACCCTTGGTTCACCGGACCGGTTTCTCAACCTCGCTCCGGCTCACTCGCGACTTGGTATTCGTTTGTATACCCCAAAACAGGGGGGGAGACGATCCAAATCTTCCAACCACCACTGGGTGCGAGCGCGCGTCATGGGCTGGTGTTCGGAGTCCCGGCTTCAATCGGCAATCGTTTGCGATTCGAACCACAAACGCATCGCGAAAACGTGAATCAGGTGGCGGCGTTCTGCTTCTCCAGCACTTCCTTCTCGGCGTTCACGAGGCAGTCATACATGGAGTTGGCGTCTTCGGCTTCGCGGAGGTGGCCGAGCAACGTGGATTTCTGCGCCATCAAGCAGAGGCGCGCCAGGGTGTGGAGGTGGATTTTCACGTCCTGGCAGCAGATCAGAAAGAAAAGATCGGTGGGCTGGCCGTCGGGCGAGCCGAAGTGGATGGGTTGAAGGGCGCGGCCGAGGACGACGAACGGCTCCTCGGAAAGGGCGAGTTGCTGGTAGCGCGAGTGCAGCAGCGCCAAGCCGCCGGGAAATGCCGTAGAGCAGAGTTCTTCGCGCGCCTGAACGCTTTCGAGCAGGGCGCGCTCGTCGTAAACCCGGCCGGTGCTCACGGCCAGCGCCACCATGTCGCGAATGCCGGAGGCTTTCGTCTTGGCCGTCATCCGGGGCTCGATGAACGCGGGCTGGACCATTTCCGGCATGATGGCCGCGGTCGGGAACGAGGCCTGGGTAGCGCGGGTGGTTTTCCGGTGATACTCCGCCAGCGGCTTGTCGGCGAGCTTGAGGATGCGTTGCGAGGCCCACGCGTCAATGTCCCGCTTGCGGAACACGAGACGGCTGCCGCGCATTTCGAATGGAATGTCGCGGTTCTTTATGAGCCGTTCGATGTCCGCAGCGGTCAGGTGCAGATAATCCGCCACCTCTTGCTGGCTGAGAACTCGAAATGGCATAAAGCTAACCTCGCGCTTTCCCGATCGAGACCGCCGCGTTGCCGTCGGCGGCTATTCCTGCGTCATGTCCAGGAATCCCTCGAGCTGCCGGATGCGCGTCGGGTGGCGCATCTTGCGCAACGCCTTCGCCTCGATTTGGCGGATGCGCTCGCGGGTGACTTTGAACTGCTTGCCGACCTCCTCCAGCGTACGGCTGTAGCCGTCGGCAAGGCCGAAGCGCAGTTCCAGCACGCGGCGCTCGCGGCCGGTCAGCGAGTCGAGCACGTCGTTGAGCTTTTCCTTGAGCAGGGAGTAGGCCGTCATCACCAGCGGATTCTCGGCCGTCTTGTCCTCGATGAAATCGCCAAAGCTGGTGTCGTCGCTGTCGCCGACGGGCGATTGGAGCGAAATCGGCTGCTGCGCCATCTTCAGCACGGCGCGCACGCGGTCCACCGGCATCTGGATTTCCTCGGCAACCTCCTCGGCGGCCGGCTCGCGGCCGAGCTCCTGCAGGAGCTGCTTTTGCACGCGCATCAGCTTGTTGATCGTCTCGATCATGTGCACCGGGATGCGGATGGTGCGAGCCTGGTCGGCGATGCTGCGGGTGATGGCCTGCCGGATCCACCACGTGGCGTAGGTGGAGAACTTGTAACCGCGGCGATACTCGAACTTCTCGACCGCCTTCATCAGGCCCATGTTGCCTTCCTGAATCAGGTCGAGGAAGGAGAGGCCGCGGTTGGTGTATTTCTTGGCGATGCTGATGACGAGGCGCAGGTTGGCCTCGACCATTTCGGACTTGGCTTGAATGGCCTTGCGCATCCAGCTTTTCAACTCGGTGTGGGCGCTGGGAATTTCCTCAACGCTCATGCGCGCCTGCAACTCGAACTCGTGCAGCTTGCGCTCCAGTTCCTTCGCGCGGGCGTCGGAACCGTGTCCGTTGGCGCGGAGCCGCTCCAGCTCAATCGTCGCCGTCTCCGTCTCTTCGCGGAACTTGTCGGCTATTTCGACGAACTCCTCGAGCACCTTGGGCTTGAAGAAGAAATGGTCGAACTTCTCCTGGAGTTTCTTTTCCGCCTCGCGAACGCTGCGGTCCGCCTTCTTCCGGCTCGCGCCGGAGAGTTTGATGGAAGCTTGATAAACTTTGTCCACCTTGTGGTCCAGGGTGGCCACCAGCCGTCCGAGCGCCGGCAGCGCCTTCATGTATTTCTCGCGGCTGTCGATCTTCTTGTCCTGAATGACGCGATCGAACCGCTCTTTGCTGCCGTCGAGCATCGGCGCGGGAAAAGCGAGCTTTTCCAGAACCTTGCGCATCTTGTCGTATTCCCGGCCGTCGAGCAGCCGCAGTGCGATCGAAAGGTGTTCCTTGGCGATGAAGCCGAACCGGTGAAGAATCTTCTTCATGTTCAGCTCGGCCGTTTCGATGCGCTTGGAAATCTCCACTTCCTGCTCGCGCGTCAGCAGCGGCACCTGGCCCATCTGCTTCAGATACATGCGGACCGGGTCGTCGAGAATGTCGAGCCGCTCGGTGGGTTTTTCCTCTTCCGGCTCCGGCGCCTCCTGTTTGAACCGGTCGACCTCCGACGCTTCGATGATCTCGATGTCCATCCCGCGCAGCAGGATCAGGATCGCGTCCAGTTCCTCCGCCGTCATGACCGAATCCGGCAGGGCGTCGTTGATGTCGTCGTAGGTCAGGTAGCCCTGTTCTTGGGCAAGCTTGACCAACTCCTTGATCTTTTCGTTCCGCTCGTCGCCGGACTTCACGAGAACGGCAGGTTTGGCAGCAGCAGCATTCTTTGCGGCAGTATTAGGCGTCGTCGCACTCTTTTTAGGCATAGTAATCCCATTATGGTCACGTCAAGCCCTTGCGGGCCGAAAGCCGGGCAATATGAACGGCTCACTTCTTTAAGTCAAGGATTTGCTTTTGGATGGCGAGAATTTGTTCAGGTGTGAGGCGGGGCTGCTGCAATTGGCTGGTTAGCGCTTCGATCCGGCTCTGAATCCACCCCCGCTGTAACTTTTGCACGCAATCCAGCGCCGCCTGTTGCGGCGAGGGCGGCTCGCGGAAACCCACGAGCAAATCCGCCAGCAATTCTTGCGCATCGGGAAACTCGTCAAGCAACTGATCCGGGCCGCGCCACTGGCCTGCGGTGTGAAGCTGGTGAATCGCCATGAGCATCTCGCCGGCGGCGCTGCTGGTGAGCCATTGCGGATCGAGCGCCTCACAAGCCGGCGTGGCGACACCTTTGCAACCGATCACGAGTTGCAGCAACGTTTTCTCCCATGGCAACGGCGCCGGTCGCGGCGGTGGTCCGGTTGGAGTTTTGGCGACTGGCGCTGGCGCAGCAGTGCGATCACGGCCACGGCGCAGTTTGTTCATCTCCTCCACCAACGCCGATTCCGGCACGCCGAGTTGCAAGACGCTGCGCTGGAGGTAGGTGGCGCGCAGAACGGCGTTGGACACTTTCATCAACGACTCCGCCAGCCCGCGACTGATCTGCACCTTGCCGGTGTCCGACTGCGGATCGTGCCGCGCGCAAAGATAATCGAGATAAAAGTCGAAGAACGGCCGCGCCTCCGAGATCACGGCGCGGAGTTTGTCCGGGCCTTCGTCGCGCACCAGGCTGTCGGGGTCGTGGCCAGCGGGCATCGTGGCAACGCATACCACGAGACCGGCGGCCAGCAGTTCATCCACACTACGCACCGCCGCGCCCTGACCGGCGGCGTCGGAGTCGAAGCACAACACCACCTCGTCCACGTAGCGCCGCAGGATGCGCCCGTGGTCGCCCGTGAACGCCGTGCCTTGCGACGCGACGATGTTCTGCACACCGCCCATGTAGCAGGCGATCAAGTCGAGCTGGCCTTCGCAAACAATGGCCTGCTTCGCGTCCACCAGCGTGCGCTTGGTCTTGTCGAGGCCGTAGAGCACGCGGCCCTTGGTGAAGAGCGGCGACTCCGGCGAGTTCACATACTTCGCCGTCTTCTCGTCGCCGGTGAGCACGCGGCCGCTGAAGCCAATGACGCGCCCCTGCTCGTCGCGAATCGGGAACATCAGCCGCCCGCGGAACCGGTCGTAGTAGCCGCCGCCGTCGCGCTCGATGACGAGGCCGGCCAGCGCCAGCAGTTGCGGCGGGTGTTTCCGCGACGCACCCCACTGCAACGTCGCGTCCCACGCGTCCGGCGCGTAGCCGAGCATGAACTCGCGCGCCGCATCCATCGTCACCTTCCGCTTCTTCAGGTAATCGCGCGCAATCTGCGCCGCCGGCTCCTTCATCAACTGCCGGTGGAAAAAATCCGCCGCCTCGTCGTGCAGCTTGTAGAGCACTGCCTTCTGCGGCGCGGCGCCGCGGTCGCGGTCGGAACCGAGTTCCAGCGGGACGTTCGCGCGTTTGGCCAGCAGTTCCACCGCCTCGCGGAACTCCAGCCGGTCCCAGAGCATGACGAACTTGATCACGTCGCCGCCGACGCCGCAGCCGAAGCATTTGAAGAGCTGCATCTGCGGGTTCACGTTAAACGACGGCGTCTTCTCCTTGTGGAACGGGCAGAGCGTTTTGAACGTCGAGCCAGTGCGCTTGAGATTGGGCAAATACGAGCCGATCACGTCAACGATGTCGTTGGCATGGCGGATCTGGTCGAGCACGTGATCGGGAATCAGCCCAGGCACGGCGTGATTATGCGACGCGCCGTCGCGAGCGGCAAGCCTGCTCTGCATTGGACAGACAACTCTGCCGGCAGACAACGCGTTCCGTAAACAACGACTCCTCCACCGGTGCCATGCCGATCAACCCGTAAATGAATATTGCATCGAACGGTGAGGATTGGTTAGAGTTTATCCGGAACTCTCAAGGAGGAGGAATGACGATGAAACTGACCCACTTGCTGACGCTTCTGGTTGCCGCCCCAAGCGCTTATGTCCTCTACCAGAAACTCGACACCGCACCCGCAGTGAATGAGCCGCCCGCCTCCGAGGAGTCCGAGATTGTGACCACCCAGCCGTCCGCCGTCTCTGCGGGGCTGCGGCAACTGAAACCGACAGACTGGGTTCAAGGACTGCCCGATCAAGCGCGCATCCGGTATGTTGAAGTGCAAACCTCTCTTCGTGGGAGTGAACGCGTGGAGGCCACGCGTGCTTGGATGGCGCTTTGGAGCAAGTACCTCAGAGATCCAAGTCGTACTCTCGCAGAATTGAATTACATTAATCTGAACATCAAGAACCGCTCACCGGTACTCTATACCATCATCAAGCGCAACAACATCGAGGTAGCGCTTGTGAGAAATCCCTCGTTCCGGGAAATGGGCGAGTGGAAACGGGAGTTTCAACAGAGGCTTTCCTCGCTCGATTCCCTGGATTACATGCTGCGGGCCATGCGCGCGCGCGGCGTCAGTCATCCCGGCCTCTTGGAGATGATGGGCGAAACCACGGACAAGATCGACGGGGAACGAAACAAGTTGATGCCATACAAAAACTTCTTGAATGACGGCAGTATTCGGTAATCCCGCGGGTTTTTGTCACCGTTTCGTCTTGTTTCGGGGAAGCCGCTTTCAAGCCAACGATTCCGTTTGACTCCCGTGCCGTTGGCGGCCTAAATGCGCCGCGTCATGCTCGCGAAAATCCGTTCTGTGGCGGTTTACGGCATTGATGCGATTCCCGTCGAGATCGAGGTGAACTGTCCCGGTTACGGCGAGATCAAGACGCTCATCGTCGGCCTGCCCGACGTCGCCGTGCGCGAGAGCCGCGACCGCGTTTATACCGCCATCCAGAACAGCGGCTTCCGCTACCACAAAGGACGTGTCACCATCAACCTCGCGCCCGCCGACGTGCAGAAGGAGGGGCCGAGTTTTGAACTGCCCATCGCCGTCGGCATCCTCGCCGGCGACGGCCAGGTGAAACTCGACGACATCCGCATCGCCGACACGCTTAACCATTACGCGCTCATCGGCGAACTGGCGCTCGACGGCGGCGTGCGCGCCGTCAAAGGCGCGCTGAGCGTCGCGCTCCAGGCCCGCGCGATGAAACTGCGTGGCCTCATCGTGCCCGCCGCCAATGCCGCCGAAGCCGCCGTCGTGCGCGGCATCGAGATCATTCCCGTGCGCAGCTTGCGAGAGACGATGGAGTTTCTCGCCGGCGACGCGGCGATCCCGCGGCACACGGTGGACCTGGAGGCCTTGTTCCGCGAGCACGCCGCCTACGACGTGGACTTCGCCGACGTGAAGGGACAGGAGAGCGTCAAGCGCGCGCTCGAAGTCGCTGTCGCCGGCGGCCACAACATCCTGATGCTCGGCCCGCCCGGCACCGGCAAGAGCATGCTCGCCAAGCGCATCGCCACGATTCTGCCGCCGCTCTCGCTCGAGGAGGCGCTGGAGACCACGCGCATCCACAGCATCATGGGTCTCATCGCGCCCGGCCAATCGCTCGTGGCCACGCGGCCCTTCCGTTCGCCGCACCACACCGTCAGCGACGCGGGCCTCATCGGCGGCGGCGCGAACCCTACGCCCGGCGAAGTCAGCCTCGCGCATCACGGCGTGCTTTTCCTCGACGAACTGCCGGAGTTCCACCGCAAAACCCTCGAGGTGTTGCGCCAGCCGATCGAGGAAGGCCGCGTCACCATTTCCCGCGCCGTCGGCTCGATGACGTTTCCCAGCGAATTCATGCTCGTGGCGGCGATGAACCCGTGTCCGTGTGGCCAGTGGGGAAATTCGCGCCGCGAGTGCCGGTGCGGGCCGCTCGCCATCCAACGTTACCGCTCGCGCGTCTCCGGGCCGCTGCTGGACCGCATTGACCTGCACGTCGAAGTGCCGGACGTGCCTTACAAGGCGATGGCTTCCGACATCGCTGGAGAACCAAGTGAGAAGATTCGTGGCCGCATCCTCGCTGCGCGAGAGATTCAGGCGAAACGTTTTGCCGGCCGCCGGAAGGTTTACTGCAACGCCCGCATGGGTCCGCGTGAGTTGAAGCTGTTCTGCAAACTCGATGACGCCTGCCATCAACTCCTCCAGATGGCGATGACACAACTCAACTTCAGCGCCCGCGCCTACGACCGCATTCTGAAGGTGGCCCGCACCATCGCCGATCTCGCCGACAGCGAGATCGTCCAGTCCCACCACGTCAGCGAGGCGATCCAGTATCGCTCCCTCGACCGTCAGTTTCTCGGCTAGGCGATCCAGTTCAAGAAGAAGCAACCGGGGGTTGTTGAGGGCAAAAAAATAGCGTGAAGGGATTATTGAGCTGCCACTGCATTTGCACTCACACCGCTATTTCCCTTCTACGCATTTGAATCCTAACACAGATTTGGAATTCCGCAAATGCGGATTCACCCAAAGATCAACAAACGGAACTTGGGGCGTTCGTTTCGGTCTACAGGCGGATGCACTGAAGCCGTCGTCAACGAACGCGTTCACAGGTTCTTTATAGTTCATGCCGTGGATGCCGGTTTTTGTCCTTTCAAGGACTCCGACCTGCATGATACGGTCTTTATGGTCGCACCGCGACAACCTGAAGGACAAAGCCATGAAACTCTCGCTGAGAAACAAGGTGGTTGGATTGGCTGTGCTGGCGGCCTTGGTGCCTCTGGCCGCGACCGTCACCCTGACGATGATTGAGAAGCGGCCGCTACAGGAGCGGGTTCTGAGTTACATGGACACCTTTGCTCAAGGCGAGGTCGAAAAGACAGCCAAACAAGTCTACCTCATGTGCAAAACGGTTCGGGATGGGACCGCCCGGCACCTTCTGGCGACGCTCAACGTGGCGAAGGAAGAGATTGGCCACTCAGGCGGCATCAACCTCGGCAAGGATCTCGTGACCTGGAAGGCGCGTAATCAGTTCACGCAGAAGGTGATGGAAGTTTCTCTCCCGAAGATGATGGTGGGAGAGGTCTGGCTGGGACAGAATGTCGAATTGGGCGTCGAGTCGCCCGTGGTGGATGCGGTCACCAAATACACTCAAAAGTATTGCACCATCTTCCAGCGCATGAACGCCGAAGGGGACATGCTCCGCGTATGCACCACCGTTCGGAACGAGGAGGGCAAGCGGACCATTGGAACCTACATTCCCTCCAAGATGGCGGACGGCACGGACAATCCGGTTTTGGCGAAGGTGCTGAAGGGAGAGACCTACTCCGGCATGGCACAGGTCGTCGGCAAGTTCCAGGAAACCGCGTATGAGCCAATCTGGAAAGGCACGGACAAGAAAGAAATCGTTGGCATGGTCTACGTCGGCATGGACATGAGCGACGTGCTCAAGGAGCTTCGCGACGCCATTCAGTCCATCGTCGTGGGAAAGACGGGCTACGTGTGCGTCATCGGAGCCAAGGGAGACCAGCGGGGGTGTTACGTTCTCTCCAAGGACGGCGAACGCAACGGAGAGAATATCCTAGATACGAAGGATGCGAACGGTCGAACCATCATCAAGGATGTCGTGGACAGAGCCCTGACGACCCCGCCAGGGACGGTCTTCTTTGACCAGTATCCGTGGAAGAACAAGGGGGAGGCGACGGCGAGGACCAAGCGCGTCGCCCTGGTTTATTACGAGCCTTGGGATTGGATTATCAATGCGGGAGTTTACGATGACGAATACCACGCGATTTGCGAGAACATTGAGATCGCGATTGGCAGGCTGATCACCAACACCGCCATCGCCGGCGGCCTGTTCATGATTGCCGCGGTCGTCCTTGCCCTCTTCTTGGGCGGCGCTGTAGCCAAGCCCATCCGGAAGATAGCCGATGTGGCTCAAATCATTGCGCGAGGGGACCTGGCCGCGGCAAAACGCGAGGTGGCGGCCATGGGGATATCGCATACAGGGGCGGCGGAATCGCCGGGAGCCCGGTTTGGAGGCGATGAGACAGCCATGTTGTCGTCGGCCATTGCGGCGATGACGTCGCATCTATGCTCGCTGGTGGGGCAGGTTCAGAAATCGTGCGTGCAGTTGGTATCCGCCTCGACGGAGATTGCGGCGACGTCGAAGGAACAAGAGGCAACCGTCGGAGAGTTCGAGGCGTTGACGGCCCGGATCGTGACGGCCGTAAAGGAGATTTCCGCGACGGCGCAGGAACTGGCCAAGACGATGGAAGGAGTCAAAGGCGTGGCGGAAGGGACGGGGCACCTGGCCGACAGCGGGCGGGCCGGGCTGGGAAACATGGAAGGGACCATGAAACAGTTGGCTGAAGCCACAACGTCCATCTCATCGAAGCTCTCGGTGATCAGCGAGAAGGCGGGGAACATTAACAGCGTAGTGACAACGATCACCAAGGTGGCGGACCAGACAAACCTGCTGTCGCTGAACGCGGCGATCGAGGCGGAAAAAGCGGGGGAATACGGATTGGGATTTGCGGTGGTGGCGCGGGAGATACGGCGGCTGGCGGATCAGACGGCGGTGGCGACTCTGGACATCGAGGCGATGGTGAAGGAGATGCAGAGTTCGGTGACCGTGGGGGTGATGGAGATGGACAAGTTCAGCGAAGATGTGAAGCGAGGAGTGAAGGAGGTGGATGAAATCAGCGGACAGTTGGGCCAGATCATCAAGAGCGTGAAAGAGGTGACGGGGCAGTTTGAGAGAGTGAATGAGGGGATGAAGGCACAGTCGCTAGGGGCCGAGCAAATCAGCGAGGCCATGGTGCAATTGAGCGTGGGGGCAAAGCAGACGAACGAATCCGTGAAACAATCGAACGAAGCCACGGAGCAATTACGCGAGGCCGCGCGGGCATTGCAGACGGAGACCTCGCGCTTCAAGGTCTAGGCCGGACGGAAGAGGAGTTCTATGCGTCGTAAGTCCATCAGAAACAAGATTCTCTTGTGGGTCGGGCTCTGCATGTTCATCACGCTGGGCATTGTCGTGGCCTACACGTCCATCACCACCCGCGGCATTGCTTTGGACAGCGCGAAGCAGAGCGTTTCCAGCATGGCCAGGGAGGATGCCAATGAGATTGCCCTCGTAATCGGCGGCGCCCTGAACACAGCGCGGACGCTGGCGAACGCGCTCTCCACCGTCAAGTCGGCACGCGCGGAGCTAACGCGAGAGACCGTGGATTCCATGCTGCAGGCGATTCTGGAACGGAACTCGGACTTCGTGGCCGCCTATACCGGTTGGGAGCCCAACGCGTTCGACGGGCAGGATGCGAAGTTCGTGAACAGTCCCGGCTCCGACTCCAGCGGCCGGTATATCCCGTATTGGTGCCGGAACAAGGAAGGCAAAATCGTGGTGGAACCCATGGTGGGTTATGAGGACACGACGCGAGACGAAACCGGTGCGCGCAAGGGCGACTACTACCTGCTGCCCCGCGAGACGAAGCGGGAATGTATCATCGAGCCCTACATCTATCCGGTACAGGGCAAACCAACACTCATGACTACGCTGGTCGCGCCGATCATGGCTGGTGGCACGCACTACGGGATGACGGCAGTGGACATGGCACTGGATTTCCTGCAGAGCCTGGTGGACAAGAAGGAAGTCTTCGGAAAGACCGGCAGGATTTTCATCGTCAGTCACAAGGGACTGGTCGCGGCGGCCAGTGGGAATCCCGGAATCGTGGGGAAGCCTTTGAAAGCGGCGTTCGGCGATGCGTCGGACGAATACCTGAGAACGATGCAGGGAGCAAAGGAAACCACCAGGACAGCCGAGAAGATGGTGACGGCTTTTGCGCCCATCACCCTCGGTTTGACCGGCACTCCCTGGTTTGTGATCATCCAAGTCCCGGAGAAAGAAGTTTTCGCGAATGCCTCGACGATGATGTGGAGACAGATTGCCATCGGCGTGGCGTTTGCCGTGGGCGTGTTGCTCAGTCTCACGGCGATTGCAGGTGCGATCGCCAGGCCGATCAGCCGCGCCGTCCGGGTTGCCGACTTGATCGCGCGGGGCAATATCTCCGAAGCGAAGCAAGCCATTCCCGCCATCGAGAAGGAACTGGCGGCGATGAACCGGAAGTCGCCGCGGTCTTCGGCGGACGCCGCCCTGCACTACAACGAAAGCGGGCAGTTGCTGAGTTCCATCTCCACCATGACCTCAAACCTCGCTTCGCTCTTGGAGCAGGTGCAGAAGTCGTGCGCGCAGTTGGCGTCTGCTTCGGTCGAGATTGCAGCCACGTCGAAGGAGCAGGAGGCGACCGTCGGGGAATTCGAGACGTCCACAGTCCGGATCGTGGCGGCGGTGAAGGAAATCTCAGCGACGGCGCAGGAGCTTGCCCGAACGATGGAAGGCGTTAAAGGCACTGCGGAAGGGACCCGGAAACTGGCGGACAGCGGCCGGACAGGCCTTGGCAACATGGAGGGGACGATGAAGCAGTTGGTCGATGCGACGTCGTCCATTTCGTCGAAGCTCTCGGTGATCAGCGAGAAGGCCGGGAACATCAACAGCGTGGTGACGACGATCACCAAGGTGGCGGACCAAACGAACCTGCTTTCATTGAACGCGGCCATTGAGGCGACGAAGGCGGGCGAATACGGGCTCGGCTTCGCGGTGGTCGCGCGCGAGATTCGGCGGCTGGCGGACCAAACCGCCGCGGCGACGTTGGACATCGAGGCGATGGTGAAGGAGATGCAAAGCTCGGTAACAGTGGGCGTGATGGAGATGGACAAGTTCAGCGAGGAGGTGAAGCGCGGCGTAAGGACGGTGGGAGAGATTAGCGGACAGTTAGGACAGGTCATCGAGGGAGTGAAAGAGGTGACGGGCCAGTTCGAGAAGCTGAACGATGGGATGAAGACGCAATCGCAGGGTGCCGAACAAATCAGCGAGGCCATGGTGCACTTAAGCGAGGGGGCAAAGCAGACCAGTGAATCGGTGAAACAGTCGAACGTGGCGACGGAGCAGTTGCGCGAAGCTGCGAGGTCTTTGCAGGTGGAAGTGGCGAGGTTCAACCTCTAAGGACCCAGGAACGGCGACAGGACTTTCCCGCAACACATTATGCTTTTCATCCTCTTCAAACTGGGCAAGGAACGTTACGCGCTGGAGGCCGCGCACGTCCTCGAAGTGATCCCGCGCCTTCCGCTCAGGCCGCAACCGGGCACGCCCGATTACGTGGCCGGCATCTTCAATTATCACGGCGTCGTGGTTCCCGTCTTGAATCTTGGCACGCTCACTTTGGGCGCCCCCTGCCTGGAACGGTTGAGCACACGGATTATCCTGGTTGACTACACCCTCGAAAACGGCGCCAGGAAAGTGTTGGGCCTCATCGCCGAAGCGGTAACCGACGCGGTCAAGAAAAAGCCATCGGACTTTGTCGCTGCGGGCGTGGAGACCGGGCAGTCTCCCTATCTTGGGAAGATTGCCATCGACGAGGGCGGCATGGTTCAGTGCGTTCTTCCCAAGCACCTGCTGCCCGTCGAGGTCGAGCGGCTGCTGTTCGCCGGGAATCCGCCTGTTGAAAGCGCGAAATGATGCCGCAGTTTGGAAAACTACTGGAAGAGACGATCGGGATGAGCCCCGAGGTGCTGGGCGACAAGAGCCTTGCCCGCGCTGTCCGCGAGAGAATGTCCGTCTGCAAGCTGGAGAATGAGGAACGGTATCTTGAGAAGCTCCGGTCTTCCCCGCAGGAAATGGAGGTCCTTGTCGACATCGTGGTGATACCGGAGACCTCTTTCTTTCGCGACAAGGGTCCTTTCGCCACTCTCGGTCAGTATGCTCGCGATGAATGGATGCCGGCACGGCATGCCGCGCCGCTGCGGATTCTGAGCGCCCCTTGTTCCAGCGGTGAGGAACCTTACTCGATTGCGATGGCGCTCATGGAGGCGGGCCTGAAGTCGGGCGAGTATGAAATAGATGCGCTGGATATCAGCCGCGCCTTGCTGCGCAAGGCGGAACGCGCGGCGTATACCCAGTATTCTTTTCGCGGCGTCCCGGTGTCGTTGCGCAACCGTTACTTTGAGTCTGTGGGGAACGAGTTCGTGCTGAAAGACCAGGTTCGACAAGGAGTGAGTTTCACCCGGGGAAATCTTCTGGATGGGCATATCCTTGCGAGCAAGCTACCCTATGATGTCGTGTTCTGTCGAAACTTGCTGATCTATCTTGGCGAGGAGGCGCGCGCGTGTGTCGTGAGCGTCATTGAGCGGCTCATGGCCCGGAACGGTTTGCTTTTCGTGGGCCATGCGGAGACATCCTGTTTCCCGGCAGCGCGGTTTGTGCCGTTGAATCCTCGCGCGGCCTTTCATTTTCGAAAGATCGAACCCGGCCCAGTGGCGTCGGGATTCGGCGCGGTGGCCGCCATTCCTTCGATGGTTTCTTTCCCTCCACCGGTTCAGATTACACCGAAGAAGCCGGGCGCGCCTCAAATCACGGAACAGCCGCCGCGTGAAATCCCCAAATCCAAGGATTCTGTGGAAGCGGCGCGGCAACTGGCCGACTTGGGGCAATTGCCGGAGGCGGCGGCTATATGCGAACGGATGCTCCGGGAGGACGGCACAAACGCCGGCGCCTATTGCCTGTTGGGGATCGTTCTGCAAGGGCTGGGAAAACTTCCGCGAGCGGAAGAGTGCTTTAACCGGGCAATCTATCTTGACGAGCGATGCTACGATGCAATTGTCCATTTGTCGTTGATCAGGGAGCGCAGTGGAGATTCGGCGGGCGCCGAGGTGTTGCGGCGCAGGGCGGCACGAATTCAACAGCAAGCGAGGGCGCTGTGAGAAACTTGTGTTGGAACAACATAGGAGTAAGAGGCGACCGCTCGTGCCCCAAGCTGAGCGAGTTGGGGCATTGCCGCGACTGCGAGACCTTCTCCGAGGAAGGGCGGGCCCTGCTCAATCGTGAGGCGCCACAAGAATACCTGGCCGAGTGGGCGTCGCTGCTGGCACAGGAACGGGAAGCCGCCAGCCGCGACGCGAAGTACGTCCATGTCTTCCGGCTGATGTCGGAGTGGCTCGCGCTGCCGGCGCACTGCTGGGTGGAGGTTATCGGGGTGCGGCCGGTCAGACACATCCCCCATCGCAGCAACCAGATTCTTTTGGGACAGGTGAGCGTGCGCGGGGAGATACAACTTTGCGTATCCCTGAGCAGCCTGCTGGGCGTCGAAAAGAGCGAAGAACCTGAGAGCGCGGAATCTCGAAGAGCGAGCCGCCGGTTCTGCGTCGTCAAGAGGGACAATATCAGTTGGGTCTTCCCCGTGGATGAAATGCACGGCCTGGTTTCCTACACCGAAAAAGACGTGGGTGGCGTCCCCTCCACCGTGACCAAATCCTTTCAGAAATTCACGCGAGGGTTGCTGAACATCGCCGGGAGAAAGATCGGATTGCTTGACGAGACCCGGGTTTTTGACGGCCTGGCAAGGAGTGTCATATGACGGCCGCCGGCAACCAGAACCTCAGCGACTTCTCGATGATGGACTTGTTCCGTTCGGAGGCCGAGACGCAAACGACCACACTCAACGAGGGCCTTCTGGAGATCGAGAAGGACCCGACATCCAAGCAGTGGCTGGAGCGTCTGATGAGAGCCGCACACTCCATCAAAGGCGCCGCCCGGATCGTGGGACTGACCCAGATTGTCAAGGTGGCACACGCCCTGGAGGATTGTTTTGTCGCTGCGCAGAAGGGACAGATAATCATCGGCCCGGACCAGACTGACATCCTGTTGAAGGGCGTGGACATGCTCGCCCGGATGTCGAAGCTCCCCGATGACGAACTTGAGAAGTGGACCGCGAGCCACCAGGCGGAGATTGACAGTCTGTTGGGCAGCTTGGAGGCCGTGAAGGTCCCGGCGGCGGCAAGCTCTCCGGCCCCGAAAGCCGAGCCACCTCCGCCCGCAGTGCCCGCCGCGACGACCTTGCCGTCAGTCACTCCCCCGCCGCCGAAACCCGAAGCCCAGGCGGGGCCAGCAGCTCCCGCGGCCCAACCTCCGGCGGCTCCCGGGACTGCGCACGCGGACGCGCAAGACCGGGGCGTCAGGATCTCGGCCGAGCACCTGAGCCGCATGATGGGCCTCGCCGGGGAATCGGCCGTGCAGGCGCATCGCCTCGAGGCCTTCACGACCGCCCTTGCGGCGTTGAAAAGCCGCCACGTCGAGATGCTTCGCCTGATGAAGAATGCTGACACGGCCCAGACAACTTCATCACCAAACAGCCGGTCCCAAACACTGCGCGAGGCGTCCGAAAAAGCCAAGTCGTTCCATCAAACGATGATGCGCCGGATCGAGGAGTTTGACCTGATCGCGCGCCAGCTCACGGACGTGGCCGACCGGCTCTACCGTGAGGCTATTGCCAGCCGAATGCGCCCCTTTGCCGACGGGGTCACGGGGTTTCCCCGCTTGATCCGCGACCTGTCCAAGCAACAGAGCAAGATGGTGAAGTTTGAGATTCTCGGCAAGAACACCCAGGTGGACCGGGACATTCTGAGCAAGCTCGAAGCGCCGTTGACGCACCTCCTTCAGAACGCCGTGGATCATGGTCTGGAACCTCCAGCGGAACGCCTGGCCGCGGGCAAGAGCGCCGAGGGATCGCTGAAACTGGAGGCGCGGCATCGTGCCGGGCGCCTGACGGTCACGGTGTCGGACGATGGACGGGGCATTGACATCGAGCGGCTGCGGAAGAAGATCGTGAGCAAGGGCCTCGCGCCCGAGGACACGGCCCGCCGTCTTTCCGAGGCCGAGATCCTGGACTTTCTGTTTCTGCCGGGCTTCTCCACGGCCGAACGGGTGACCGAGGTGTCGGGCCGCGGCGTCGGGCTGGATGTCGTCCGGACCTACCTGCACGAGGTGAGCGGCTCGGTGCGTGTCGAAAACCGTCCCGGCCGCGGCATCCAGTTCCATCTCGAGATGCCGGTAACGCGGTCGGTGATGCGCGCGCTCGTTGTCGAGATTTCGGGCGACCCGTTCGCCTTCCCGCTCGGCAGGATTGAGAGGCTGATTGACGTGGTGCCATCCGAAGTGAAGACGGTCGAGGGCCGTCAATACATCAGCCTGAACGAAAAGAATATCGGGCTGGTGGATGCCCGGCAGGTCTTGGGGCTGGCCGGGCAGGCCGCCCAAGGCAAGAAGTGGCCCGTCGTCGTCATTGGCGACGAACAGGCGTGTTACGGGATCAAGGTGGACCGTTTTCTCGGAGAGCGGGAATTGGTCGTCAGGGCCATGGATGCGCGTTTGGGCAAGGTGCAGGACATCAGTGCCGTGTCCCTGATGGAGGACGGTTCGCCCGTGCTCATCCTGGACGTGGAGGACCTGCTGCGCTCCATCCAGAACCTGCTTTCCGGCCGGCGGCTCGAAAGGATCCGGTCCGGCTCCGGCGAATCCGGCCAGAAGAAGCAGAAGCGCATCCTCGTCGTGGACGATTCCATCACGGTTCGTGAAATGGAGCGGCGCCTCCTCCAAAACCGCGGGTATGAGGTGGATGTCGCCGTGGACGGCATGGACGGTTGGAACAGCCTCTATTCGGGCCAATACAGCCTGGTCATCAGCGATGTGGACATGCCCCGAATGAACGGCTTTGATCTGGTGCAGCGCATCCGCCAGGATCGCCGGCTCAGCGCCCTGCCGGTCATGCTGGTTTCATACAAGGAACGCAAAGAAGACCGCATGAGAGGCCTGGAGGTCGGCGCAAACTACTACTTCACCAAGAGCGGATTTCACGATGAAACATTTCTGGAGGCCGTTGTGGACTTGATCGGGGCGTCACAATCATGAGGATCGCCATTGTCAATGACCTGCTGATGGCGGTGGAAGCCCTCCGGCGTGCGGTGACGAGTTGCCCAACGCACACCGTCGCCTGGATCGCCCGCGACGGCGCAGAGGCCGTGAGCAAGTGCGAGTCGGACCGGCCCGACGTCATCCTCATGGACCTCATCATGCCGGTGATGAACGGCGTGGAGGCGACCCGCCGGATCATGGCTCACTCGCCATGCGCGATTCTTGTTGTCACGGCAACGGTTGAAGGAAATGTCTCCCTCGTATTCGAGGCCATGGGCCACGGCGCGCTGGATGCCGTCAACACACCCGTCCTCGGAGCCAATGGGAATCTGAGCGGCGCCAGGGAACTGCTCGCCAAGATCGAGAGCATCGGCCACTTGATTGGCAAGAGCACCTCGTCGGCGACCGTTGTCTGGAAGTCCGGCGCGTCGAGAACTCCGGCAGCCAAAGGGCTTCTTCAAAACCGCATGCACCTCGTTGTGATCGGTGCCTCGACGGGAGGACCCACAGCCTTGGCCGAAATCCTGTCCCAAATTCCGAAGGACCTGCCGGCGGCCTTTGTCCTCATTCAACATGTGGACGTGCAGTTCGCGACCGATTTTGCGAGATGGCTGGATGGACGGACGCAACTTCATGTCCGGCCCGCCGTCCCCGGATGCCGCCCCGAGCCGGGCACGGCCTGGCTGGCCGCCACTAACGACCACCTCCTCATGGCGCCGGACCTGACTCTCGACTACAGCCGCGACCCCGTTGAAACTTTTTATCGCCCTTCGGTGGATGTCTTCTTCAAGAGCGCCGCCGCCTGTTGGCCCCTCACCGGCATAGCCGCGTTGCTCACCGGCATGGGCCGCGATGGCGCCGAAGGACTGCTCCGTCTGAGAAAGGCCGGCTGGCTCACGATCGCCCAGGACGAACAGACCAGCATCGTCTACGGCATGCCCAAGGCGGCGAAGGACCTCGACGCGGTGGATCGGGTGTTGCCGCTGCCCAGTATCGCCACCGCCATTGTTAACCATGTGCTCAATCAACGGCCCCAGAGCATGAAAGAGAGCATCCCATGACACAGCCTGCCCCTCCCGCGATAAATGATCCATCGGTAAGCCCGCTTACCCAACACGCCATCAAGGTTCTCCTTGTGGATGATCAGGCCATGATCGGGGAGGCGGTGCGCCGCATGTTGGCGACGGACAAGGACATCAACTTCTACTACTGCAGCGATCCGACCCAGGCGGTGAAGATGGCAACGGAGCTCCAGCCCACAGTCATTCTCCAAGACCTGGTCATGCCGGAGGTGGACGGCCTCACGTTGGTCAAGTTTTACCGCGCCAATCCCAAGACCCGCGACATCCCCCTGATCGTGCTCTCGACCAAGGAAGAACCTGAGACCAAGGCCGAAGCATTTGCCCTGGGCGCCAACGACTATCTGGTCAAGCTGCCGGACAAAGTGGAGTTGATCGCCCGGATTCGATACCACTCGGCCGGCTACATCGCCCAACTCCAGCGCAATGAGGCATATCGCGCGCTGATGGAGAGCCAGAGGAAGCTGGCCGCCGAGCTGGCGGAGGCTGCCGCCTATGTGCGGTCGCTTCTGCCCGCGCCGCTGATGGGCGAGCAAAAGGCTGAATGGCGTTTTGTCCCTTCAACGGAGCTCGGTGGCGACGCCCTCGGGTATCACTGGATAGACGATGACCACTTGGTCATGTATATCCTCGACGTCTGCGGACACGGTGTTGGCGCGGCCTTGCTCTCCATCTCCGCCATGAACGTCATACGTTCCCGCACCCTCCCGCACACGGATTTCCTCGAGCCCGGCGAAGTGCTGACGGCCTTGAACGCCAGTTTCCAGATGGAAAAACATAATAATATGTATTTCACGATCTGGTATGGGGTTTACGACAAGAAACGGCGGCGGCTTTCATACTCCTCCGGCGGTCATCCGCCGGCCGTGCTGATCACCGGTCCTGATGCCTCCTCGGCGCGGCCAGTCCTGTTGGAGACAGGCGGGACCATCATCGGCGCCACCCAGGAGGAGACGTTTAAGAGCGCCTCCTGCGACATTCAGCCTTACGCCAGAATGTATCTCTTCAGCGACGGCGCCTATGAGATCTTCCGTCCAGACGGCTCTCTGTGGACCTATGAAGAATTTGTGCAGCTTCTGGAATCGCCAGCGCCTCCAGGCGTCTCCGATCTGGACCACATTGTGGCCAGCATCAGCGCTATCCACGGGACCAACTCTTTCGACGATGACTTTTCTCTGATGCGTGTGTGCTTGTGAGTCATGAGACACGGCCATAGTCATTCTATGGCTGTTCCTCCGGACCACGCCGCGCGCAACTTTTGCGCAACGCCATTGTTTTGTTGCGCAAGATTTGCGCAACCATCGCCGGCTTCCCTTGTGACGTCTGCGCATGAGGCGTTGGCATCGTCTGTGCATGATTATGATTTCCGATTTGCGCGCCGTGCTTCCGTGGCGGCCCGCAATCAGCCAGTCAAACTCAAAAAATGTTCGCTATAGGGAGATCGTAAAGATGAAAGTCAAACACCTGTTCGCTGCTTGTGGGCTTGCCGCCGCGTTCGGCTTGTGCGCGGGACCTTTGTCGGCTCAAAACACCACGCCGCCAGCGCCGGCGCCGGGCGCTCCGGCTCCAGGCGACACCAACCGCCGCGGCAACTTCGACCCGGCTCAGTTCCAACAGCGAATCCTCGATAACGTCAAGGAAAAGCTCGGGTTTTCGGACGCCGATTGGAGCGCCGTGCAACCGCTCGTGGTGAAAGTTATCGAAACGGGCCGCGAGGCCATGGCCGGCCGCATGAGCATGGGGCGTTTGGGCCGCAGCCGCAGCAGTGACAGCAACCGCGGCGGCGGTGATCAGGCCAACCGGCCCAGCGGCAACCGGCCGAGCTTCTTCGGCACGCCAAGCCCCGAAGCCGAGGCGCTCCAAAAGGCCCTTGACGACAAGGCACCCGCCGGACAGGTCAAGGCCGCCCTCGACAAATTCCACGAATCGAAGAAGGACAAGGAAGCCAAACTCGCCGCGGCGCAGGAAGACCTCCGCAAGGTTCTCACCGCCACTCAAGAGGCGCAAGCCACGTTGCTGGGCTTGCTGCCGTAACCAACCCGGAACAAGAACACAGAGAAGCTGGCGACATGGGTGAGACTTTTGCTCCCGAAACCGTAGCTGCGCAGTTGTTCGACCGCATGGTGGCGGCCCATCAACTCTCCGTGGCGGACACGGCGGCGCTGCGGCGCGTCCAGCCGCCGCCGGCGAGCGAAGAGGACGTGTTGCGGTGGCTGGCCAGGGAATACGGCCTCGACTTCACCACGCTCGAAGATTTGGAACCCGATCGCCAGCTTCTCTCGTTATTCCCCGCCCGCATTCTGCTGAAAGAGGAGCTGCTGCCGCTCAAGCGCGTCAACGGCACCGTCGAGATCGCCACCAGCCGTCTTTTCGCCACGCAGGGTCTCGACGCGCTCAAAACACTCACCGGCCTCAACCTCAAGCCGGTCCTGGCCTCCTCCGAATCGCTCCAGCGCGAAATCAAACGCCGCCTCGGCGTCGGTGCCGATACCATCGGCACGCTCGATCAGGAAAAGGGCCTCCAGGTCGTTGACGAGAATTTCGAGGACACCAACCTCGACACCGCCGCCGGGGACGAAGCGTCCATCATTCGTTTCGTCAACCAGGTCTTGCGCGACGCCATCGAACTGCGCGCCTCCGACATTCACCTCGAACCGTTCGAGGACGAGTTCCGCATCCGCTACCGGATTGACGGCGTATTGCAGGAGACGTCGGTGCCCGCGCAGCTCAAGCGCTTTCAACCCGCCATCGTCTCGCGCGTCAAGATCCTCAGCCACCTCAACATCGCCGAGAAACGGTTGCCGCAGGACGGGCGCATCAAAATCCGCATTGACGACGCCGAGGTGGACATCCGCGTCTCGGTCATCCCCATGCTGCACGGCGAGGCGGTCGTCATGCGCCTGCTCCGCCAAAACTCCACGTTGCGCGGCTTGAACGAACTGGGCATGGACAAGCGCGAGTTCGACGGCTTCCAGCGCGTGCTCGAAATGCCCCACGGCATCATTCTCGTCACCGGCCCGACCGGCAGCGGCAAGACGTCCACGCTCTACACCGCGCTCAACGAAATCAACGACGCCGTGCGCAAGATCATCACCATCGAAGACCCGGTGGAATACCAGCTCAAAGGCGTCAACCAAATTCAGGTCTCCGAAAAAGCCGGCCTGACGTTCGGGCGCGGCCTGCGCTCGATTTTGCGCCACGACCCCGACGTGATCCTGATCGGCGAAATTCGCGACCAGGAAACCGCGCAGATCGCCGTGCAGGCGTCGCTCACCGGCCACCTGGTTTTTTCGACGCTGCACACCAACGACGCCCCCGGCGCGCTGACGCGGCTGGTGGACATGGGTGTCGAGCCGTATCTCGTCGCGTCCTCGCTCGAAGCGGTGCTCGCGCAACGGCTCGTGCGCGTGCTGTGCGAGCAGTGCAAGGAAGAGGACCGTTCGCCGGCCATGCTGAGTTTCAAAGAGCGCCTCGGCCTGCCGCCGAACGCGGTGGTCTATCGTTCCGTCGGCTGCCGGGCCTGCCGCAACACCGGGTTTCACGGGCGCCACGCGATCTTCGAGTGGATGGACGCCGACAACGAAATCCGCGAACTGATTTTGAAGAACGTCTCGACCGACCAGATCCGCGACGCGGCCCGTCGCAAGGGAATGCGCACCCTGGCCGAAGACGGCTGGCGGCTTGTGCGGCTCGGCATCACGACGGTGGACGAGGTGCTGAGCGTGACAACGGCCAAGGAAGTCGAGCGCACGACCCAGCCCGCCGCGGCGCCCGCTCAGCAATAATTCCCATGCCGACGTTTCAATACAAAGCGCTGCAAGCCGACGGCACGATGACCGAGGGCCGTCTGGACGCCCCGGGACGGCCCGACGCGCTCCGCCAGATGGAAGGCCGCGGGCTGCGTCCGGTCCGGCTTGTGGAAAACGTCGCCGCCGAATCCAAGCCCGCGAACGGATCGCTCGCGTTCGGAGGTTTTTCCTTCAAGTTCGAATCGCAGAAGGTCACGGCGAAGGCGCTGGAGAATTTCACGCGGCTGTTGTCGAGCCTGCTGGCTGCCGGCGTCGCCTTGAGCCGCGCGCTGGTGATTCTGTTCACCGAAGCCTCCACGCCCGTGGCCTCGGCCAAGTGGAAGGAGGTCCACGATCTGGTCATTGACGGCATGTCGCTGGCCGACGCGATGGCGAAGTCGCCGGACGTGTTCCCGCGCGTCTATGTCGCGATGGTCCAGGCGGGCGAGACGGGCGGGTTTCTCGACGTGGTGCTGGCGCAGATCGCCGATTTCCAGACGCGCGAAAAAGAACTGCGCTCGAAAGTCATGAGCGCGATGCTTTATCCGTGCATCCTGGTGGTGCTGGCGCTGGGGGTGCTGGTGTTCCTGCTGGTGTTTTTCATTCCGCGCTTCCAAAAACTTTTCGCCAGTTTCGGCGGCGCGCTGCCGGCCATCACGCAAGCAATCATCGTCGTGAGCGAGTTTACACGGTCCTACGGCCTGTTCGTTCTGGCCGGCGTGTTCATTGGGAGCTACCTGCTGCGGACGTGGTTTCTGTCCGAGCAAGGCCGGCGCGCGTGGGAAGGGTTGATGCTGCGGTCGCCGGGCGTCGGGCCGTTGGTGGCGCAGTTCGCGATGGCGCGTTTTTGCCGGATGCTCGGCACGCTGCTCGGCGCCGGCGTGCCGCTCGTGCAGGGCCTGCGCGTGGCCCAGAAGTCCATCGGCAACCAGATTCTCGTGGACGCCGTTTCGACTTCGATCGAGCGCGTGCAGGAAGGCGGCCGACTCGGCCAGAGTCTGGCGGAATGCCGCAGGCTGTTTCCCAAATCGGTGCTGGAAATGGTGTCCGTCGCCGAGGAGAGCGGCCGGCTCGACGGCGAGCTGATCCGCATCGCGAACGTCACCGAAGGCGACCTCGACCGCCAGCTCAAGACCGTGGTCGCGTTCGCCGAGCCGATGCTGCTGTTGCTCGTGGCGGGATTCATCGGCGCGATTTTCATCGGCATGCTGCTGCCCATTTTCACTCTCCAACAATACATCAAATAACCGGGACAACTCATGAAAAACAAACTCCATTCAATCAACCTTTTGCGCCAGAGCCAGAGCGGTTTCACGCTCGTGGAATTGATGCTGGTGCTGGTCATTCTCGCCATCCTGGCGGGGATTGTGTTGCCGAAGTTTTCGGGTGTTTCCGAGCGCGGCCGGGTCACGGCGGCGCAAACGCAAATCTCGACGTTCAAAACCGCGCTCGACGCTTTTGAAGTGGACATGGGCCACTATCCAAGCGGTCACAACGGGCTGCTCGACTTGATTGTGCGTCCGCGCGACGGCGTCAACTGGCACGGGCCTTACATGCAAAGCGACGCGTTGCCCAAGGACCCGTGGGGCAACGACTACGTGTACGAGTGCCCCGGCCGGCACAACCCGAGTTTCTACGATTTGTCGTCGCCCGGCGCCGACGGGCGCCTCGGCACCGAAGATGACGTGTGCAACTGGACGAAACGATGAACCAGCGGTCCGACCATGTGCGCAGCCGAAGGTTTGCGCGCGGCTTCACGCTGATCGAATTGATCCTCGTGATGACGATCATCGTGGTGGCGATCTCCTACGCGGCGCCGGCGCTCTCCAGTTTTTTCCGCGGGCGCGCGCTGAACTCGGAGGCGGTGCGTTTGCTGTCGCTGACGCACGCGGGCCAGAGCCGCGCGGTGTCCGAAGGCATGCCGATGCTGCTTTGGGTGGACTCGCCCGCGCGCGCCTACGGGCTGTTGCAGGAGACCTCGACCCGCAGCGGCAACAACGTCGACCCGAAGGCGCAGGAGTTTATCGCCGACGACAACGTGATGATCGAGGCACCCAACTCCGCGCCCGTGCTCGTGGCCGGCCGCCGTTTGCCGGCGATCCGGTTTTTGCCGGACGGCACGATAGACGAATCCAGTCCACCAGTGCTGCGGCTGGCGAGCGCGGACGGCTCGCAGGCGTGGGTGGGGCAATCGGCCAATCGTTTGACTTATGAGATTCTCAACACCGGCCGCTAACCGGCGTGGGCGCGAGGCGGGCTTCACGCTCGCCGAAGTGCTCGCCGCGCTGTTTTTCATGGCCCTGGTCATCCCGGTGGCAGTGGAGGCGCTGCACATCGCCAGCGTGGCCGGCTCGATGGCGCAACGCAAAGACGAAGCTTCCCGCGTCGCGCAGACGGTGTTGAACGAAAGCGTGCTGACGGGAAACTGGAGCCAGACCACGCAGGGCACGACCCGGCGAAACGGCCACGACTTTCCATGGCGGCTGCGCAACGAAACCTGGCAGCGGGACGCGATGCAGCTCGTGACCATTGAAGTGACTTTTTCCGCGGGCGACCGCAGTGGTTCCGTGCGCCTGAGCACGCTGGTGAATCCCACCAACGCCACCATCTCAACCGTGTCCATTCCCTGGGATAATTCCCTGCGCTTGAGCGCGCTGGCGGGTCCGCCGCAACCATGAACGCGCTTCTGCCAACTCCACGCGCCCGCCGCGGTTTCACCCTGATGGAAATGGTGCTGGCCGTCGGCGTGTGCGTCATCGTGCTTTCGGCGGTCACCGCCGTGTTCTTCGCCGCGGTGCGTTTGCGCGAAACAACGCTGCAAGCCGTCGGCGAATCATTGCCGATTCAGCAGGCGCTGGATTTGTTGGAGCGCGACTTGAAAGGCGCGATGGCGCCGACGACCAACGGCGTATTCTCCGGCGTGGCCTCCGGCAGCCTCAACGGCATTTTCTCCGGCGACTTCCGCGTCGGTTCCTTGAACAGTCCCGGCATCAGCCAAACCGTGGCGCTCGAACTCTACACGACCACGGGCGTGCTGCGGGACAACCAGCCGCAGGCCGATGTCCAGCGCGTGACCTACGAACTGCAACCGGCCCGCTCCGGCCAGAACCTCGTCCGCAGCGTCACGCGCGATGTGCTCGCGACAGTCATGCAGACGCCCCAGGACCAGGTTTTGCTCGCGAACGTGGCCCGGGTGAACATTGATTGTCTCGACCGGGACAGCGGCCAGTGGCGCAACACATGGGACACGACGCTTGGCGACACGAATCTGCCCGTGGCCGTGCGCGTGCAGATTGAAATGGATACCCCGAACACCGCGTCGCTGGACCGGCAGCCGATTGTGCTCGTCGTTCCGCTCGACGTGCAGGTGCGCACCAACCAATTGCCCACCAGCGTCACCATGAGCAGCAGTTAGATGAAACCGACTCTCCATCGCCAGCGCACGACAGCCCGCCTCGCCACCCGGCGCGGCTCGGTGCTCATCGTGGTGCTTTGGATTGCCATCGGCATGGTCGGCATGGCGTTGTATTTCGCCGACTCCATGCGGATGGAACTGCGCGCCGCGGACAATCGCGCCGCGGGCATCGCCGCCGATCAAGCCATCGAAGGCGCGGCGCGCTACGTCAGCTACATCCTTTCCAACTACTCCACCAACGGCGTCATGCCGGGCCTGCCCACGGAACTTTGCGCGGGTGTGCCCATCGGCGACTCGCGCTTCTGGATCATCGGCCGCGAAACAAACGCGGTTCCCTCGTCCGTGCAGTCCGACCGCGTCACGTTCGGGCTGATTGACGAGGCCTCGAAATTCAACCTCAACACCACCTCGACCAACTTGTTGCAGTGGCTGCCGAATATGACCATGGATCTGCTCCTTGCGATCCCCGACTGGCGCAGCACCAATAGCAACAACGGCACCCAGCTCTCTTACCCCATGGCCCAGCCGCCGTATCAGTGCAAGAGCGCGCCGTTCGAAACCGTAGACGAATTGCGGCTCGTCTATGGCAGCTCGATGGACATTCTCGTCGGCGAAGACATCAACCGCAATGGCATCCTCGACCAGAACGAGAAAGACGTGAACGGCAACGGCCAGTGCGATCCTGGCCTCCTCGAATACCTCACCATCTACAGCCGCGAGCCCAATTTTAACAGCGACGGCTCGATGCGCACCAACGTCAACAAATCCGTCACGCTCCGGCCGCTGTTGCAGTCGGTGTTTGGCTCCGGCCGCGCCAGCCAGATCATGTCGCGGCTCGGCTACAGCCGGCAGGTGACGACGTTGACGCTCCCGGGACTGCTGGCTTTCTACATGAAGAGCGGCATGACCTCCATCGAGTTCGCGCAAATCTACACCAACGTCACCGTCAGCACCTCGGCATACAAGCAAGGCCGCGTTAACATCAACAGCGCCAGCCTCACCGTGCTCACCTGCCTGCTCGGCGGCGACTATGGCAGCGCGCAGCAGGTCGTCAGCTATCGCCTGAACAACCCAGGCAATCTCAATTCAATCGCCTGGATCGTGGACGCGCTTGGTTCGAGCAGCACCGCGCTGCAATCGCTGGCCGGCGGCGACTACATCACCACGCTCAGTTACCAATGCACCGCCGACATCGCCGCCGTCGGCCCGTACGGGCGCGGCTACCGGCGCGTGAAATTCATCTTCGATGTCAGCGACGGCGCGCCGAAAGTTTTGTATCGCCAGGACCTCACCCATCTTGGATGGGCGCTCGGCGAAGATGTCCGGCGCGCCGTGCTCGCACAAAACACGCCATGATTGATTTGCAAAAACTCAAAAAACTGCGGCGGCAAGGCTCCTCCGCGTTGCTCGGCCTCGCGCTCGATGGCGCGCGGCTCGACGGCGTCGTGCTCAAACGCTCCAACGGCGCGCTGCAGCTTCAGCAGTCGTTCAGCGTCACGCTCTCCCTCGATCCGCTGACCGCCGACCCCGAACTTGTCGGCCAGGAAATCCGCAATCACCTCGACGCCGCGGGCGTGCGCGAGCGCCATTGCGCCGTCTGCCTGCCGTTGAAATGGGCGCTGGCCATGCGCTTCGAGCTGCCGCCGCTGGCGGAAAGCGACATGGAGGGCTTCTTGCAAATCGAAGCTGAACGCGAATTCCCGTGCGACGTGGCGACGCTGCGGATGGCGACCTCGCGCAGCCAGGCGGCTGGCAAGCAACACGCGATGCTCATCGGCATCCCGGCCGGTCACGTCGAGCGGCTGGAACAGGCTCTGGTGAAAGCGAAACTGAAGCCGGTCAGTTTCTCGCTCGGCATTGCCGCACTGCAACCGCCCGACGCCGAATCTTCCGACGGCGTCCTCGCGCTGGCGATCGGCGAAACACATCTCGACCTGCAGATCACTGGCGGTGGCGGCGTGGCCGCGTTGCGCACGATCGAAGCCGCGTTTGAAAACGAAACCGGCCAACCGATCCTCAACGCCGGGTTGGTGGCGCGCGAAACCCGGATCACGCTTGGCCAGTTCTCCGCCGAATCCCGGCAGGCGATGCGCAAGATTCGCATCTTCGGCCCGCGCGACCAAGCCGCGCAACTCGTCGCGGAACTCCAGAGCCGCATCGGACCGGACCTCGATATTGAATCGGTCACGGCGTATTCTGCGCGCGACTTCGGCGTGCAGCTTCCGGCTGGCGCGCCGGTTTCGCCGGCGTTCAGCCTCGCGGCGCGCGTGCTGGCGCGGCGGTCGGCGCCGTTTGAGTTTTTGCCGCCGAAAATCACGACGTGGCAGCGACTCGCGACGCGTTACTCGTCGGGCCGCCTGCGGGCGGTCGGCGCCGCCGGCGCGGCGCTGGTCCTGCTCGTCGGCGTCCCGTTCATCGTGCAGCAAATCCAACTCATGAGCCTGCGTTCGCGCTGGACCGAGATGTCGGCGAAGGTTAAGGACCTCGACACGATCCAGCAGCAAATTCACCAATACCGGCCGTGGTTCGACAACTCCTGCCGCGCGCTGACGATCCTGCGGCAATTGACGCTGGCGTTTCCCGAAGACCCCGCGGTCTCGGCGAAGACGATTGAGATTCGCGACGGCAACGTCGTGACTTGTTCCGGCGTGGCGCGCGACAACACCGCCTTGCTGCGAACGCTGACCGCGTTGCGCGCCGCCAACGGCGTGACCGACTTGAAGGTGGACCAGATTCGCGGGCGTCAGACAGTGCAGTTCACATTCGAATTCCACTGGCAGGACGGGGCCAAGCCATGAAAATTGACAATCGCCAACAACTGCTGGTGGTCGTCGCCATCGGCGTCGTCGCACTCTTCATCGCCGATCATTTGGTGTTCACACCGCTGACCAGTCTCTGGAAATCCAGCTCCGTGAAAATCGCCGACCTGCGCAAACAGGTGGACGACGGCGCGGCGTTGATCCAGCGCGAGCAGACGATTCGCCGGCATTGGCAGGAAATGCAAAAGAACACGCTGCCGGAAAACACCTCGCTCGCGGAGCAGCAAATCCTCAAGGCGTTCGACGCGTGGTCGCGTGACAGCCGCGCCACGATCATGGCCATCACACCACAGTGGAAACACGATTCGGACGATTACATGACGCTCGAATGCCGCGTGGACGCGTCGGGCGATCTTGAAACGCTCAGCCGGTTTCTCTACGACATCGAAAAGGACCCGATGGCCCTGAAGCTGCAGTCGCTCGAGCTCAGCTCGCATAGCGACAACGGCCAGCAAATGACGCTCGCATTGCAAGTCAGCGGATTGGTTCTTTCTCCCTCGGCGCCATGAAACGAAACATCATCGCACTCGCTTTCCTCTTGTTGCTGCCGGTCGTAGCGCCGGCGCAAACCGCGGATTTCTCCGGCTTCCGGATCATCAGCCAGCGAAATATTTTCAACCTCACCCGCGTGCCACTGCGCTCCAACCAGACGGTTGCTGTTCCAGCGCCGAATTTCGTAGACGCGTTTTCGCTGGTCGGCACGTTGACTTACGAAAAAGGCGAGTTTGCGTTTTTCGACGGCACACGGCCCGAGTACCAAAAAGCGCTCCAGCCCACCAACTCCATTGGTGGTTACAAACTCGTGGCCGTGTTGCCAACGAGTGTGCGGCTGGAGACCCGCGGCACGCAGTTCGAAATGAAACTCGGCATGCAACTGCGCCGCGACGAAAAGAGCGCGCACCTCTACGCCGACAGCTTCGGTGCCACCACCTATGACAGCGCCTCCGCCGCGGCCACCAACGCCACCCCGATGCTTTCGACCAGTTCGGCGGCGAGCACATCCGGCGGCGATGCCAGTCCGGCAGCGAGCGAGATTCTCAAACGTCTCATGCAAAAACGGGAACAGGAGTTGAAATGAAAACTTGTCTATTCAAAGCACTATGTATTGCCGGCGCAATTGTTCTGCCGGCTGTCGCTCAACAACCTGCAACACCATCGGCGCCGCCGGCCCCGGACACGAACGCGCCGCCCGCGGCCGCGCAAGCCGCGGCCACCAACGCGCCGCCGGTCGCGCCAACGGCGCCGCCCGCCACAAACGCCGCCGACGCCATGATGCCGGCCGCGTTAACGCCCGCCACTAACGCCACCGACGCCATGACGCCGGCCGCGTTAACGCCCGCTACAAACACCACCGACGCCATGACGCCGGCCGCGTTAACGCCCGCCACTAACGCCACCGACGCCATGACGCCGGCCGCGTTAACGCCCGCTACAAACACCACCGACGCCATGACGCCGGCGGCGCTGCCGCCCGCCACAAACCTGCCGCCGCTCTCCACGACTCCGCCGCCGGTGCCGGAAATGACCGCCACCAACGTCGCCATGCCGGAGTTGCCGCCGCTCAAGCCCGGCGAGCTGCGCATGAACTTCCACAACGCGCCGATCGCGCTCGTGCTGAATTACATGAGCGACGCCGCGGGTTTCATCATCGAAATCCAAACGCCGGTGCAAGGCACGGTGGACGTCTGGAGCAGCCAGCCGGTCACCAAAGAGGAAGCAGTGGATTTGCTCAACTCGATCCTCAACAAAAATGGTTATGCTGCAATCCGCAACGGCCGCAAGCTGACCATTCTCAACAAAGCCGACGCGCTCCACGCCAACATCCCGGTAAAGATCGGCAACGACCCGGACAAGATTCCGCAGAACGACGAGATGATCACACAGATCATTCCGCTGCGTTTCGTCGAGGCTGGCCAGTTAATCAAGGACCTCAACCCCATGGTCTCGCCGAAGGCGACGATTATGTCCAATGACGACGGCAACGCGATCGCCGTCACAGACACGCAGGCCAACATCCGCCACCTTGCCGAGATCATCAAGGCGATTGATACCAGCGCCGAGGACTCGACGGAAATCCGCGTGTTTCATTTGAAATATGCCGATGCTTTCGAGACGGCCAATTTACTGACCAGCTTGTTCTCGCCCCAAGGCAGTTCGAACACCAGTCAGGCGCCCTTCCAATTCGGCGGCGGCGGCGGGTTTGGCCGGTTTATGGCGATGATGGGCGGCGGCCGGCCGCCGGCGCCTTCGAGCGGGGGCACCGGCGCCAACAGCAACCAAAGCCAGCGCATCAAGAAGCGGACACAAGTGGCCGCCGTGGCCGACCCGCGCACCTCCTCGGTGGTGGTCACCGCCACGAAGGATCTGATTGAGCAAATCGCGCAGGTGGTTGAGGACCTGGATCATCGCTCGCCGAAAGAGACTTCGGTGCAGGTCTTTCACCTGGATAACGCCGACGCACAGGAAGTGTTCCCGATGTTGCAGTCCATGTTCCAAAACAACAGCTCGAGTCGCAGCAGCCAGAATATGCAAAACCAGAACAGCCCGTTGATGCAGCGGCTCCAGCAGTATCAAAACACAAGCACCGTGCCGACCATGAACATCGGCGGCGGAGTCGGCGGCGGCGGCGCATTTGGAGCCGGCTCATGAAACTTCCTCTCAAATCTTGGCGAAACAGGAACCGGACCCAAGTCGGCGTCCTGTCTACCAGCGAAAAAACCTTTGAAGCACAACCGGTTAAAGATCCTATGAAAACACATTCGAGTTGGAAAAAATACGCGGCCATCCTGGCGAGTCTCTGTCTCTGCGCCGCAATCGAAGTCTGCGCCCAGATGCGTCCCTCCTCCGGCTTCGGCGGCTCTGGCGGCAGCAGCGGATTTGGAGGCGGCCGGTCAGGCGGCATGGGCGGCATGGGCGGCAGCAGTGGCGCCGGCAACCAGTATAATCCCAACGGCAGCGTCGGCAGTGCCACCATCTCGATGGATTCGGACACTCGCAGCATCACCGTCATCGCCGATGAGGAAACGATGAAAACGGTCACCCAAGTCATCACCACCCTGGATAAACCCAGGCCGCAAGTCCTCATCAAAGTGGTGTTTCTCGAACTCCAGCATTCGGATGACTCCGACATCGGTGTTGAAGGCGGTGTCAAAATCGGAAACTCGTTCGCCGGAGTCAACGGGTTTGGCCTGTCCGCGTTAAGCACCGGAGCGGGTTCCAACAATTTCCTGGGCCAGCCGCTCTCCAGCTTTCAACAAATCGCTCCCTATGCGGCCGGACCCGGCGCGGGCCTCTATCAGGTTCTGGGGAAGGATTTCCAGGCGACCTTGAGGGCCATTGCGCAGGCGGGCAAGGCGACGTTGCTCTCGCGACCGTCCGTCCTGAGCCGCGACGGCCAGCCGGCCACCGTCGTTGTCGGCCAAAGCGTCCCGCTGGTCACCAGCGTCAGCTACAGTTCGTCCGGCCTGACCAGCTTCCCGATCGTAAATATCAGTTACCAGAACGTGGGTATTATTCTCAAAGTAACGCCGTTCATTGCTTCCGGTGGCATGGTTCAGATGATCGTCTCGCCCACCATCTCTTCGGTGGATCCATCGCTGTCGCAGACCATCGCCGTCAGCCCGAACGGCGGCAATCCGGTCACGGCCCCGTATCTTGACCTGCGGCAAGCGGATACGGTGGTGGTGACGCCCGACGCGCAACCCGTGGTGATCGGCGGCATGATCCAGCACGACAAAAACACCACGGACATCAAGATCCCGGTCTTGGGCGACATTCCCTGGCTGGGCGCTCTCTTCAAACGGACCGTCAAAACCGACGATAAGAACGAATTGCTGATTTTTCTGACACCCCATATCGTCCAGGCGCCGACGGCGTTGACAGCCATGGCGGACAAGGAACGCATTCAACTTGTGCCGCCGAAATCCGACTCGGAGGAGATGCTTGACCGTTTCCTGGATAAGATGCCGGTCAAAAAACAAAAGTCGGACGGCAAGAGCCAGCCGGCGAAACCGCAACCGTAAGGCTGCCATGAGACGATTCCGACGCGGCACATTGATCTACGCGCTCCTGGCGGTCGCCTGGGTGCTGATCGCCGTTTGGCAGACGGCCGAACATTTTCGGGTTCAAGAAGCCGCACGGGCACAACTGATGTACCGCGCGAAGGACATCTCGACGACGCTGGGCATTGTGCTGCGGACGCAGCACCGTTTCGGCGTGATCTACAAGGATCGCGTGGAGTCCGCGTTGACCGATCTGGTGAAGCCCGAAGAGTTGATTGGCATTGCGCTGCTGAACACCGCGGGCGACGTCGTAGCTTCAGCGGGCGCATCGCCGGAGTTTCAAGCCCGGGCGGTGGCCGGCCCGGTGGAACATTGGGGAATACATTCGGTAACCTTGGTGAACCTGGTTGACTTAGGTCCCGCGAACGTCGGGACCAATGCAGCCCAAAACGCTGAAGCAATCAATCCCCCGATTGTCATGCCGCGAGAGGAGTTCTTCAAGTCCGCGACCAACCGCTCCGCGGGAACCAACTGGTTCTACCGTCCGTTTGGGCCGCCCCCGCCGCCAACGGGAGCTTCAACCAACACCGCTGCGGGCGTAAAACCGCCGCCGCCGGGGTCCGGCAGACCACGCTTCGGCCGGCCGCCTTGGATGACTGAGAAGGAATACAAGGCGGTGCTCACCAAAGCAGGCGTGCATGGTTTTGTCATGGTCATGTCCACCCAATCGCTCGTTGCCGCGAGTGTTCAAGATCTTTGGCTCAGGGCCATCATCATGTTACTGGCGACCTTGTCGGCGGTTGGTTCGGGCCTGGCGTGGCGCAATATCAACAAATCCTCGGAGTTGCAACTCCGCCTGGTGCGGGCGAGCGAACTGACGTCCCATTTGAAAGAGATGAACCTTGCCGCCGCCGGTCTCGCGCACGAAACCCGCAATCCGCTCAACATCATCCGCGGTCTGGCCCAGATGATTTCCAAGCAGGCGGACGCGCCGGGGCAAATCCGGGAGCAATCGCGCGCCATTGTGGACGAGACGGACAAGGTCACCGCGCAATTGAACGAGTTCATCAACTATTCCCGTCCGCGCGAGGTCCGCCGAACGCCCTTGCCGCTGCACGAGGCGATCAACGAAGTCGTTCACACGTTGAGCTACGACATTGATGAAAAAAAGGTGCGAGTGGACATCCAGGGCGAACCACTGATCATCGAAGCCGACGAACAACTGCTCCGTCAGGCGCTTTTCAACCTGCTGATCAACGGTATCCAGGCCTTGGACACCGGTGGCCAGATTCAGATTGTCGCGGGCAAGCTGAACAACGAGGGTTTTCTGGAGATCCGCGACAACGGCCCCGGCGTGCCCCCGGAACATCGGAAGGAAGTTTTCAAGCCGTATTTCACGACGCAACAAAAAGGCACGGGCCTGGGTCTGGCAGTCGTGCAGCAGATCATGCTGGCGCACGGTTGGGAAATTGAATGTCTTCCCAACGAGACGCGGGGTGCTATATTTCGCATCACGCACTTGAAACTTGCGGCCAAACATTGAAGACATCGCCCCCGGATAACGCGCGACCCTCACCGCAGCGCATCCTGATCGTGGATGACGACGCGGGCCAGCGCAGTCTGTTGGATTCGTTTTTGCGAAGCCAGGGCTTCGATACGCTCGTGGTGGATTCGGGCGAGCGAGCGCTGGAGACGTTGCGAACGGAACAAGTCGGCATGATGATTTCCGACGTCCGGATGCCAGGGATATCCGGCTTGGAGACGCTGCACCGGGTGCGCGCCGAGCACGGCCAGTTGCCGGTGCTGTTGGTGACCGCTTACGCCGACATCCGCGACGCCGTCGGGGCAATGCGCGACGGCGCGGTGAATTATCTGGCAAAGCCGATTGACCTCGATGAGTTGCTGGCGTGCGTGAGACAAGCCACGGGCATCGCCGAGTCCGCTCCGCCGCGTTATGACGAGGACAAAGAGCTGCCGCCCCATGTCGTTGCGCAAAGCGCGTTGATGCAGGCATTGTTCCGCGACGCGTCGTTGGTGGCGCCGTCCGAAACGCGGGTGCTGATCACCGGCGAAAGCGGCGTCGGCAAGGAAGTGTTGGCGGACGTGATTCATCAATGGAGCAACCGCGCGGCGGGTCCGCTGGTGAAGGTCAATTGCGCGGCCATTCCCGAAACGCTGCTGGAGAGCGAGCTGTTTGGCCACGAGCGCGGCGCGTTTACCGGCGCGCACGCGCAACGCATCGGCCGTTTCGAGGAGGCCAATAATGGCACGATCTTGCTGGACGAGATCGCGGAAATGTCGCCGGGGCTTCAAGCCAAGCTGCTGCGCGTCACACAGGACGGGCGTTTCCACCGGATCGGCTCGAATCGCGAGATCCAGACCAACGCGCGCATCCTGGCCACGACCAATCGCAACCTGGAGGAGGAAATCAAGACCGGCCGGTTTCGGGAGGATTTGTTCTACCGCCTGAACGTCATCGAACTGAACGTGCTGCCGTTGCGCGAGCGGCGCGAAGACATTCTGCCGCTCGCGGGACTGTTCATCGGGAAGTTCGCCGACGGCCGCGCGCGTTTTTCTGAGACGGTGGCGGCGTGCCTGGAGAACTATGCATGGCCCGGCAACGTGCGCGAACTGCGCAACGCGATGGAGCGCGCCGTGCTGTTGTCTCGCAGCGAACTCATCCTGCCCGAGCATCTTCCCTCATGCGTGCGCGCGGCCGCGGAGCGGGCTCCCGCGGCGCCCGCCATCAGCGGCCAACTCCAGGACATCGAACGCGAGGCGATCCTGCTGGCGCTTCGCAAACACAAATTCAATCGTACCGAGACCGCGAAAGCCCTCGGCATCAGCCGCCGCACGCTGCTGTATAAACTGCAACGATTCCAGAAACCGGGACCGTAGCGCCGGCCAGGTTGGAATCGGGGTAAAACCGGCTTTCCAGCATCTCTTACCCGTGATGCGCCTTTGCCATTCCCGGTCCGTTCGCGCCATTCAATCGCCTCAAACCAGTTGCTTCACCGCACCACACAATTCGACAAGCGACTCAGACTGATGGGTCAAATAGTATTGACCCGTGGCGAGCTTTCCTATATTTGTCAGCCGCTGTTGCGGAACGTTGACCGGAGGTGCTAATTGCAATTTAAGCATCACGCAGGCTTCAGGGTTGGAGTTCGTGACTCGGCAGAGTTTCTGCTGGCGGCGAACTCAAAGAGGGCGATTCTGTCTTTTGTTTTAAATCTGACCGCACCTTGGCATGGCGCCCAGCCAAGACAATTGTCCTCATCGGTTGAACCCTGTTTTCCCAATGTCTATCCACTCTCGGAATGGCACCGCATCGTTGGTTTGACTCATGTTTTAGACAGGGGCGATGGCAGACCTTTCTCCATCGCCGATTACAAAGCCCATCCAGTTAACTCCTTTAAGGGTGGTAATTGTCGACGCAAATCACAAGGCCAATCCCCGGCGCCTCAAACACAGGACTACAATGAACCAAGATAAACTCAGTGATCATTTAACACACTCCAAACCGTTTGGCCCCGAAGACGCATCAAACATAATAGATCTGTTCTGTAAGCGCATGTTGTTTCAAACCCAGAACAGGATCTTCAAGAATATGTCTCAGCATCCAACACTGATCGTTGGGAGGAAGGGATCAGGCAAAACGGCCTTTCTGCAAAATGCGAAGCAAGAAGAGCCTGTTTATAGATTCATCCATGAGATTAATACATCGGCTGCGTTCTCAAGCATGATAAGAACTATACTTCGCACTTGTGAACATGAGACTTTTCCTGAAACGGTCGCGGAATTATGGTCCATCGCGTTTTGGCTAACTGGTGCGTGGCATCTTCGTGCTGAGGCAAAGAAGGAGCTTGATCCTGAAGCATTTACAGCGATCAAGTGCTACTTGGAATCGGTTACACCCGCCTATTGCTGCAGCCCTGCAGATCTTGTTGAGAACTTTTTCCCGATGTTCACCAGTCTTTTAGAGACTCGTTCACTCGAAGGTTTGCCGGAACGAATTTGGACAACGGAACAGGGCGGTTACACATTTAATGAGGTTAAACAGCACGTTATCAATTCGTTCGTTGCCCGCCGGGTGCGTGGGTTGTTACTGATAGATTCGTTGGATGATTTCCAGATGGGTGGTGAGTATGCAGGGTCAGCCATCAAGGGGCTTCTGAAATGCCTTGGAAGATTTTCGGCGGGAAACCCAGTTTATGAAGTTCGATTCTGTTTGCCTGCAGAGTTATTTCCTTTCTTTCGTAATATATCAAGCAATCCGGCAAAGGATTTTGCCGGAAAAGTCTCCCTTTATTGGCACGCATCTGAGCTGCTCTGTTTAGCTGCTCACCGCTTGAGTCTATTTTATAAAACTCACTATGACGGATACTACCGGCACAATATTGAACACCTTGATGGTGAAAGCAGAAAAGACGCCGCATTGCTGTTCAACGAAATATTTGGAACAACTGTGCAGAACGGTTTAAACCAAACTGAAGATACGATCAGCTATATCATGAGGCACACCCAACTGCTCCCCCGCCACTTGCTATTGATTTTGAATAGTATTTGTCGCGTGAATATTGAGAGGGGTGGATCTCACCAGAAAATCGATTCATATGCGGTTCGCTCCGGTATTATGCGCACCGAGGAGACGATTTGCCATGAAATATTTGCTGCGTACCGATATCCCTATCCGAAAGGCCAGCAAGTGTGTGAGTTGTGTATTCCCGAATTGCCGCTGACCTTTGATTTTGGCCAATTACAGAAAGTATTTAACTATCGAGGGAAAAAGGCGCTGGAGTCTATAGAGTTTGACGAATTTGTAAGAATGCTATTTCGTATGGGTATAATTGGGAAAGTCAACCCAAATGCTGAGACCGAAAGATATATACAGGGCGAATTTGAGTATTCAACCGATCATTCGTTAGCATTTAGCTCTAGCGACACGCTTTGTTTACACCCGGTGTTCAGCTACGTGTATAGTGCGAAAATTGAGGATCGAAAAACACAGAAACCGATATTGCCGGTTGGCTCCGATCTTAATTCGGATGACCTTAGAGATTTTTAATTGAGACAATCGAATCTGACTTAATACTCGCTATTTGTAAACAGTGGTTTCTTCTGTTCTTGTGGCTTGCTAAATAAGAACGCTCGAATTGGGCCATGCTACGATCGTAGTATTTGTTTCGAGTGTATTTATGCATGCTTTTCCGGGCCATGAAATTCATCTTCATCCTCGCCGCCCTGCTGCTGGTGCCGTCGGCTACGTTGCGTGCCGCCGAATTGCCCGACCTGGACCTGCGCGCATGGATTCAACCGGTGCCTCTGTCGGCGAGATTCAGTGATCCGGATTATTACATCTGGTGCGGCTCGATGGTGCGCGACGACGCGGGGCGGTGCCATCTGTTTTACTCGCGGTGGCCGCGGCGGCTGGGTTTCTATGCGTGGGTTTCCCATTCGGAAATCGCCCATGCGGTGAGCGAGCATCCCCTCGGCCCGTATCGGCACAAGGACGTGGCTCTGCCGGCGCGCGGCAAGGAGTTTTGGGACGGCCTCTGCACGCACGATCCCACGGTGATGCGATTCGGCTCCAAGTATTACCTCTATTACATGGGCAACACCGCGGATCGCGCCATGGGCGACGCGCCCGACCCCGCCGTGATGAAGACGCGGCGTTGGATTCAGCGCAACAATCAGCGCATTGGCGTCGCGGTGGCCGACCACCCCGACGGACCGTGGCAGCGCTTGGGCCAGCCGCTGATTGCGCCGACGCCGGGTTTTTTTGACGCGCTGTGTTGCACCGACCCTACCGTCACCGCGCGGCCAGGGGGCGGTTTCGTGATGGTATACAAGGCGGTGGGCGACCATGGGGCGATGCCTTTTGGCGGGCCGGTCGTGCTCGTGGCGGCGACCAGCCAGAGCCCGACCGGGCCGTTTGAAAAAATGTCGGCGCTGGTGTTCCACAAGGCCGGCGTACACTTCGCCGCCGAAGACCCGTTCATCTGGAGCGATGGCCGGCAATGCAGGGCGATCATCAAGGATCAGGGCGGCTACTACACCGACCAGGGCGGCAAAGGAAAATCGCTTGTCCTCTTCGAGTCGCCCGACGGCTTGCAGTGGACGCTGGCAAAACACCCCTTCATCACAACGCCGGAAGTCATGTGGGAGGACGGCTGGCATGAGACGCTGGCGCAGTTGGAACGCCCGCAGGTATGGCTGGACCATGGCCTCCCCGCGATTCTCTTCTGCGCCGCGGACGACTCAGTCCATTACTCCCATTCGTTCAACGTGCACATCCCCCTGAAGTTGCCCACCGAACGCCCGGTACCATAGCCGGGCGGTGAGGGTGCTTCCTTATTTTTTGTCGGCTTCAAACGTCACCGTTCCATCCGCGCCAACGCGCAACTGGCCGAGCGTGACACGGTGATCGCCCTCATCGTCGTCGGGCAGCAGTCGCTCGTTCGGCCGGCCGATCTGTTGCGGCAGCCACAACCCGGCGCGCACCGTGAAACTCTTGCCGCGCCCCGATTCCGGCGGCGCGAACAAACAACCGGCTTCGACCTCGCCCGGCTGCGCCAGCGCCGCGAGCCGCGCGCCCGGATCGTGCCACGCCGTGAACGCGATCTTGCCGTCGCTGTCGAAGTGAAAGAACGGCGTCACGCCGTCGGGCAACGGCCGGTGGATGCTCCAGGTCACCGGCAACAGCCACTTGTCGCCGCGTGACTGCAACGGTTGCACGCGCACCGCGTAGTCTCCCGTCACTTGCAGCGCGCCGAGCCGGTAGCGCCGCGCTCCGTCGCCGTCGGGCAGCGGCAGTGCGATCTTCGGCGTGCCGGTCCGCGTGCCGACCGAGATGAACACGTCGTATGGGCCGGCCCGCAGGTTGAACGGTAGTGTGAATTCCGCCTCCTCCGCGTGCGCTTCAACTTTGTCCGGTGCGCCGACCGGCAACGCGCGTGCGTCGAACTTCCCGTCCACAAACACGCCGGCAATGCCGCCTTTCGCGTCCTTCAACGTCAGCGCCGGCCAGCCGCCGCCGTAGCATGGAGCGACGCCGGCGTTGCGCCAGCGCGCGCTGAAACGAAACCGCGACTCGACCTGCAATTGCCGCGGCCACGACGCCTCCGCGAGTTGGAGCCGGTAGCCGAGCCGGCGGTTGATGCGCGCGACCAGCTCGCGGTTCCCGGCGAGAAACTCGCGCGGCCACCAGTGAATCGAAACGTAGCTGGCGTGATAATCCTCCACCGCTTGCAGGTAAAGGCTGCCGTCCTTCCAGTGGCCGCGGTCGCGCGAACCGCCGTAGTGCTCGGATTCCAAAATCACCGGCGTCGCCGGCCAGAACGCCTGCGCCATCGCCGCGCTGAAATACGCGTGCTTGCCGCCCTGCACGAGGATGCTGTCGTCGCGCAGCGTCAGGCCGTGCGCGCGCGCATCATCAATCGCCTCCTGACCGCGGCCCTGGTTGGCGAGGTCGTCGTTGGCGGCGAGCAGCGTGCGTTTAAAATGTTTGCAATAAAGGTCCACGTGCCGCCGCACCGTCGCCGCCGAGAACGGCAGCTTCGAACTGGAATGCGTGTGGCCCTCACCCCAGACGCCGAACGAACCGACATCCACAAACGCCACCTCCGGGTTGCCGTCATAGCGCGCCGCGGCGGCGGCGAGAAAATGGTCGAGCTTTTCCAGAAACACCGGGTCGTCGTAGTCCGGCTCCCAGAACGGCCCGTCGTCGGTCGCGCCTTTGCCGGGTTTGAAGTTGTGGCCTTTCGCGCCGGCCTTCGCCACCCACTCCGGCGTCGCGTAACGCATGAACGACTCGCAGCACGTGAACCGGAAGGCGACCTGTTTGCCGCGCGCGATCCAGCGCTGCGCCGGCGTGTCCACCACCGACCAGTTGAAGCGGCCTTCCTCCGGCTCGACGAGCGACCACGGCAGGCGCAGATAGACGACGGTGAGGCCGGGGAAATCGTCCACCGTGTCCGACGGCGCGAGCTGCGAGCCGTAGTTTTTTACGTGGTTGTCGTAAAAATGAAACACCCAGCCCATGCCGGGATTATCCAGCGCCGCGTCGTTGTCCGCGGGCCGGACCGTCGCGCGCTCCTCCGCGCCGAACGCCCCGCAGCAGACAGAGGCAACCAGAAACAGCACCAGTGACAGTGGCTTCATACGGAATTGTTTCTGCCACGGAACGGAAGCCGAAGCCACGCAATTCATCCACACCGGCCGCCTCAACAAACGATGAATCCAGCGCGGCGGAGCCGCAACCACAAGCAGGGCGCTGACCGGGCGGTGGCGGCTTGAACATGCGGTTGGAAATGCGCGATCCTTCGACATTGTAGCAACCGGTGAAACACCGATGGGCGGGGCTAAATCATTTGGGTTCGTTTGGTAAAAAAACGTTTTTGATTTGCCCTCCCTTGGACATCGATTATCATTTTTCCTAGGGAAAACGATGTTTTCAGTTTTGACCGGGGCCATCATATGGGTTCGTTTTGAAAAACAAACTTATATGGTTGAGGGGGAAAATGATCGTTCCGCCACTGGCCGCCGCCGCCCGCGTCGGGGGGCGGTTTCGCCACTTTCGCCGACCTGGATGCGGCGTGGCCGCCAGACCCGGCCACGATCCGCTCCACCCAGGTCTGGCGGCTGGACGGCATTGGGGGCGTTTCCGCGCAATCCGCGGGTCGCCTCCGGTTGCCCTTGGGGGGTTCCGGCGGGACGGCCTCTGCTTGCATGACCGCTGGCTTCATTGCAGGGCACAAAGTATAGAGAATTGACGATCCTGTCAAGAGAAAATTGCTATTATTTTTGGCAGGGCTTGGGCGGGACCCGGCGCGGCGGAGCCGCATGGCCATACTCATCATTGGTATCGCCTCTTTGCTGGCTGCGCTCACATAAGGACGAGGTGGAGCGGGCGTCCATACCGCCCGATGCGCGCGCCCGGTTTTTCAGTAATTTCCTGATTGCTTCACAGCGGGCGGTTCTTAGAATGCCGGCCATGAACTCTTCTCTCGAATCCGCCATCGAAAGCCCGTCCACCACTTCCATCACGCGCCGCCGGTTTCTTGAGCAAACCGGCCTCGGCCTCGCGGCTGCCTCCGCCCTGGGCGCACCCGCGGTGCTCGGCGCCGACGCTGGGGCCAAAATTCGCCTCGGCCTCATCGGCTGCGGCGGACGCGGATCGTGGATCGCCGGGCTGTTCGCCGAACACGGCGGCTACGAGATCGTCGGCGCGGCGGATTTCTTCCAGGACCGCGTGGACACCGTCGCCGCGAAGTTTCAGTTGAAGCCGGAGCAGACGTTCACGGGACTGAAGTGCGCCCAGAAGCTCATTGCCAAGGGCGGCCTCGACGCGGTGGCGATCATCAGCCCGCCATATTTCCATCCCGAACAGGCGCACGCGGCGGTCGAAGCGGGCCTGAACGTTTATCTCGCCAAGCCCATCGCAGTGGACGTGCCGGGCGCCAAGTCCATCAAGGAGAGCGGCCATCTCGCGACCAAGAAGGGGCAGGTGTTCCTCGTGGATTTCCAGACGCGCGCCAACGAGTTCTTCATCGAGGCGATGAAGCGCGTGCATGCCGGCGCCATCGGCGAGATCGCGTTTGGCGAGTCGAGCTACCAGTGCGGCCGGCTCGGCTTGAAGGGGCCGGCCGGTAACACCCCGGAGGCGCGGCTGCGCAACTGGCCGTTCGACATCGCGCTCTCCGGCGACATCATCGTCGAGCAGAACATCCATACGCTTGACGTGATGAACTGGGCGATGAACCACGTGCCGCCCGTGCGTTGCACCGGCACCGGCGGGCGCAAGGTCCGCGTGGACGTGGGCGATTGCTGGGACAATTTCCAGCTCACTTACGAATATCCGAACAAGGTCGGCATCGCGTTCTGCTCGCGGCAATTCGATTGCGACGCGCCGGGCGGCATCATCAACAAGATGTATGGCTCCAAAGGCGCGCTGCTGACCGAATACGGCGGCAGCGTGATGATCCGCGGCGCCGGCGACGCGTTCTATCGTGGCGGCCGGACCAACGCGATTTACAAGGAAGGCGCGCAGACCAACATCAAGAGTTTCCACGAGTTGGTCGGTAAGAAGGACGCCTCCAACACGACCGTGGATGTGAGCGTGATGAGCAATCTCATCGCCATCATGGGCCGCATGGCCGCCTACGGTGGCCGCACGGTGACGTGGGACGAGGTGATGAAGTCGAACAAGAGGTTGGATCCCAAACTCGGCGACGTGAAGGCGTAGGCGGACGGCTCAGCGCGAGCCATCCACCGGCAGTTTCCAATAAGTGCGCCAGCCGCGGTTGCGCACGACCGCGGCCGCGGGCACTTGCCATGCACTCAGCAGCATGCCAAGCACGTCGCCGGCCGAGGCGAGCGCGTTGACCAATGCCAGCACGGTCAGGCTCATTTCGACGGCCGCCCACTTTCCCCACACATCCATCAGCACGATCAGCGGGATGGGACAGAGCGACAGCACGACGAACGGCGCGGCAAGCACCGCCAGAAACCGTGTCCGCGAGAGCACACCTTCGTAGTGCGCGTAAAACAGCAACCGGCTCAGCCAGATGCCGATGACGGTCTTGTCCGTGCGGCCGCGCGCTGGATGGACCAGCGCGTGTATGATTTCATGCGCTGGAATGAAGAAGACAAGAACGGCCATCATGCTGCCGAATACAACGGTGATCTCCGAGCTTTGAAGGCTCGCGCCGTTTCCATTGCCGCACATGCCGCGTGGCGCGATGAAATACAGAACGCCGGCCATCAGGCCGGCCACGATCACGCCCAAAGGCACGGCGATGAACTGCATAAGCACCGGCGACGGCTCGCGGATCGGCGACCAGCCGTCCGCCTCCGGATGGAAATCCGCCGCCGCAGGAATGGCGCCCCAATGAACTCGCATGACCGGTTAAACCGCGCCCGTCTGCACGAGCCGCGCAAAATGCTCGAAGCTGCGGTCATAGGTGCGTTCCGCGGCGGAGGGAAAACAGCAGGCCGGAAGCTGTCGCATGCCGAGATGGTAGTTGAGGCAATCGCAGCAAGTCCCCTGCCGGGGACAGCCGGCGTAGCTGCAATTGCACCGCGTGGCGTTGCGCTGTTTCTTGCATTCCATGGCTCGTCTCCTTTTTCCAAAACGTTCGACCGGCAAACCCCGGCACAACTTCAAATCACCGCCACCGGCGGCGCGCTACGCACGGGCCGCGCCCGGCACGAAGTCGCGAATCTCGCCGACGGTGGCGACGCCCGTGGTGCCGAGCTGGTGAATGACGATGGACGAGGCGATGGCGGCGATTGTGAGCGACTCGCGCAGACTCGCGCCGGCCGCCAGCGCGCACGCGAGGTTGGCGGTGACGGAATCCCCGGCGCCGACGATGTCAATCGGCCCGCGCAACGGCAGCGCCGGCACGTGTTCCACCTGGCCGCGCTGCGACGCGCCCAGCAGGCCGCGCTCGGCGAGCGTCACGAAAACATGGCGGTCCTGCCGCCGCGCGAGCGAGGCGGACAGCAGTTCGATTTCCTCGAGCGTCAGCTTGTCCGCCGCGCCGGTCAGCGCGCTCAGTTCGGCGGCGTTCATCTTAAAAGTGACGGACGGGTAGCCTTTCAATCCGCGCCGGCTGTCGGCGATGACGAGCAGGTCGGGTCGCTTCGCGGCGATGTCGGCGATGGCCTTCAAGAGCGCGGTGGTGACGACGCCGGTTTCCGCAACGTCCACCTGATCCATGAGAATGATGGCGTTCGCGTTCTCGGCGAGGTCGCGGACCGACCGGATGAGTTGGTCCTGAACGCCGCTCGGCGTGGGCGTCCAGTTCTTGCTGTCGAGCCGGTTCAACTCCACCGGCGGCTGGCCGGGTTCGAGCACGAGCGGCTTGCAGTAGGTGAACGTGCGGCGCTCGGCGGTCTGCAGAAAATGATCGAGCTTCACGCCGGCCTTCGCTTGCAGCGCGCGGCGCAACTCGAAGCCTTCGCCGTCGGCGCCGGCGAAACCGACGGGGAAAATCTCCCCGATGCCGAGCGCGACCAGATTGTTGAGGATCGTGCCCGCCGCGCCGGGCTGGCTGCGGACGTTGACGACATTGTGGACGGGCAGGCCGGTTTCGAGCGACGTCTCCTGCCGCGCCGGGTCAATTTCCAGATAGCGGTCGAGGCAGAAGTCGCCGACGATGGCGATGCGGAGCCGGGGATAGGCGGTCGTGATGGCGTCGAAGCGTTGTCGATTCATGAGCGTCGCAGTTGGTGGCAGAGGTTGTGCAGAAAGGCGACGTTGTCGCACTGGACGTAGCGCATCGCGCCGCCCATCCGCGAGAAGCTCTTGCAGAAGCGCAGATAGTAGGCCGGGTTGGTCCGCGGCGGCTCGCCGCGTGTCCAATCCCAATTGCCGCCGTCCTGCAGGTCCACGACGTAGATGGCGTGGTTGCGCACAATCGGCCGGCCGGCTTGCAACCGGAGGTTGTTGACGCAACTCAGGCTTTTCTCAAACACCTGCGGCGCCATGATGGCCGAGCCGACCGACATCGCCACGCCGTCGTCGAGTCCTTCCACCGCCCGGCCGAAGAGCCGGAAATCCAACGCCGCCGCCCGGCCGACGACCGCGCCGTTATACATCGGATGGTTGGTGATGATGTCGTAACCGATGCCGGGATGAACAGTCATCGGGACGCCGTGGCGGAACGCGTTGGCGAGGATGGAGGTGTGTTTCCACGGATGCTTCACCTCGATACGACCGGCGGCGAGCTTGTGCTGCCGCATCGCCACGAGCAGGTCGGCGCACGCGGACGAGAGCGGATGCGCCGGGTCGGTGCGCAACGCCTGCTCCAGGGATTCCGTGGTCGGCAGCGCAACGCCATCCTCATGAATGAACCGGCCCAGCGCCGCGCCGTAACCTTCGCTGCGCAACGCGCCCGCCATCAGCGCGAGTTGGATGTTGCGGCCGGTTTCGTCCCACGTGCCGAACGTGCCGGTGGCCACGTTCTCGCGCACGCTCTCGGTGGACCACGCCTGAAACGCAAACTCCCAGTCGTGGATCGTGCCGGCGCCGTTGGTGGCTAGGTGCGTGATCCAGCCGCCGGCCATCAGCCGCTCGACGACGGCGCCGCCGCCGTTCTTCACCAGGTGCGCACCATACATCAACATGACGCTGGCATTCTTCTTCCGCGCCGCCGCGATCTGCCGCGCGCAACTCTCCACGGCGGCCGCCGCAGCGGCATCGCACGCCGGCGGCGGGGTGTCGGGATTCACGAGGATGTCGTGAATCTGGCTCAGGCTTTTCCGCTGGGCCAGCGGATACACTTTCAGTTTCGACAAGTCGAGTGGCGTGGGAGGATTCATTTTTCGAGGATGATGTCCAGTAGCGCTGCGGCGTCGCGAAAATCCGGAATGACCACGTCCGCGCCGACGCCGAGCAACCGCTGGCGTTTCCATTCGTCCATGCGGCCGGAGCCGTTGTGGGCTTCGTCGCTGGCGACGGCGACGGCGAGGCCGCCGACTTCCTTCGTGTTTTCGATTTCGACGTAACCGTCGCCGAAAGAGAGCAGGCGGTCGCCGGGGATCTTGTTCTCGCGCAGGATGCGTTCGATCACCATTTTCTTCGAAAAGGTTTTGTAGTCGTCTTTCGCGCCGTAGATGTGCCGGCCGAAATCGCGCGTCAGGTCGAGCATCTTCGATTCCTCGAGCACAAACGGCTCGTCGGTGCCGCTGGCGAGGTAAACCGTCAGGCCGCGCTCCCGCAACGTGTCCAGCAGCGCCCGCGAGCCGTAGACGAGAAAATCGTCCGGCCGCGCCGCGCCGCTGCGAAGCGCGTCAAGGCGCGAGTGGATGCGCTCGTCGAGACGGCGGAGATACTCGTGCTTATACCAGAGCGGCTCGCGCGGCTGGCCGCCGCGTTCCTGAATGCGCTCGGCGAGCTGCATCATCTGGTAGATGGTCTGCTTGCCGTTGAGCCGCATGATGTCGTCGGTAACGAGCTGCCGGGCGGCCTCGTCGGATTCGCCGGGCAGGCGCGGGAGCATTTCCACGAACATCGGGATCATCACCTCCGGCCAGCCTTGCCGGATGAGCGAGAGCGTGCCGTCGAAGTCGAACAGCACGTGGCTGACCGACGGCCGCGGTTTGAAGGCCGGCGTAAATTCCACCAGACCCTTGAAGTTTTTTGTCGAAGACATTTGCGGTGAGTAAAAGGCTTCGGGAGCCAAAAATCAACTTCGACTCGAGCGCCCGCCGGCTTATGATGGCGGGGTCATGAAATTCCACACCGAATACCTCTGGTTCCAGACACAGAAACACCGCGAATACGTGCGGATGACCGACAAGGTGGAGACCGCCGTGCACAAGAGCGGCATCCGCGAGGGCATGGCGCTGGTGTCGGCCATGCACATCACCGCCGGCGTGGCGGTGAACGACAACGAGCCGGGCATCTGGAAGGACATTGACCGCTGGCTGGAGTCGCTCGCGCCGTTCCGCGAGGACTACGAGCACCACCGCACCGGCGAGACCAACGGCGACAGTCATCTGAAAAACATCCTCGTCCACCATCAGGTGATCGTCCCGGTGACGGACGGCAAGCTCGACCTCGGCCCGTGGCAGGAGGTGTTTTATTGCGAGTTCGACGGTCAGCGCCGTAAGCGGGTCATCATCAAGGTCATGGGCGAGTAACGGCGCAGCCCGGCGGTTTGCGCCGGCGGTCCGAGCACAGCGAAGTTCTGCGGGCATCGCCTGCGGGCGACGATTTTCTCCTTTTCTGGCGGGGCGCGCATTTTTTGCTTTTTCGCTTGCGCGGCAACATGATTGCATTATGATATCATATTGATAACTTACGAAACTCTAGCGAAGAAAGGAAAGTCCAGATGAATGCGGAATTGTTGACTGCAAGCAAGGAGCGGGAAGTGAACGTGTTTAACGGCTGGCTGATGCTGCCGGTCGGCATTGCGTTGTTGTTGGGCAGTATTGCCATGGTCGTGTATTCGATCGTGCTGGGGGTCGAAAGCCAGGGTCCGCCGGTGTGGGGCTTGTTCGTGCCGGGGTTGCTATTGATTCCCACGAGCATCATCACACTGTGCGGCTTATTCACGCTGCAACCCAACGAGGCGCGGGTTTTGATTCTGTTCGGCGCCTACCGCGGCACGGTGCGCACCAGCGGTTTCCACTGGGGAAATCCGTTCTATTCCAACGGGAACCAGCGGGGAGGCGGTTTTGCCGCACAGGTGGCGGAAGCGCAGGCCCAGGCTCTCGCTGCCAAAGCCGGGACACCCATGTCCCAGCGGACGCCCCAATCCAAAACGCCCTCGCGGCAGAAGATCTCGCTGCGCGCGCGCAATCTCAACAGCGACAAACTCAAGGTCAACGACAAGCGCGGCAATCCCATTGAGATCGGCGCGGTGATCGTCTGGCGCGTGCGGGACACCGCGCAGGCGACGTTCGACGTGGATGACTACGAAAGCTACATCCGCATCCAAAGCGAATCCGCGCTGCGCCATCTGGCCAGCGCCTACGCCTACGACTACGGCGAGGAGAACGAGGTAACGCTTCGCAGCGGCATGGAGGAGGTTTCGCAGGCGTTGCGCGCAGAACTGCAGGAGCGGCTGGCGAAGGCCGGCGTGCAGGTGGAGGAAGCGCGGCTGACGCACCTCGCCTACGCGCCGGAGATCGCACAGGCGATGTTGCGCCGGCAACAGGCGGAGGCCGTGATCGCCGCGCGCCAGAAAATCGTGCACGGCGCCGTTAGCATGGTGGACATGGCGCTGCGCGAGTTGGCGGAGAAGCACATCGTGCAACTGGACGACGAGCGCAAAGCGGCGATGGTGAGCAACCTGATGGTCGTGCTTTGCGGCGAGGCCGAGGTGCATCCGGTCGTCAACACCGGCACGCTTTACACCTGATCCTGAATGGAACCGCGAAAATCGTTTTTATTGCGGATGGACCCGGCGCTCTGGACCGAATTGGAGTCCTGGGCGCAGGACGAACTGCGCAGCGTCAACGGACAGATCGAATACCTGCTGAAACAGGCCGTGTTGAAACGCAAAGGAGGCGCGGGCAGCCAGGCGGCAGAAAAACCGCCCTCGAAGGACGCGTAGTCCGGACACAAGAAAGAGCGGTTTAGAACGCAGGAGGCAAGGAGCTTATGAGCACCACCACGATCATTATCATCGGCGCTCTTCTGATAGCCGTTGTTGAGATCGGATTAGTTATTGGCCGCTTCATGATGCGAGGGACGCCCCGGCAGGTTTCCAGCGCGAGACATCCCATTCTTGGATGGGTTCTTGCCGTCATCGGTTGTGTCGGCTTGATGGTCGCTCTTGGCACATGGCTCTTCACATTGCGTTTCACCCATGCCGCTCTGCACACAAACGGGACGGTGATTGCGATGCGCGAAGAGACATCCAGCGCAGGCGACTCTACCACCGCGAATACAACTACCTATGCGCCGACGTTCCGCTTTCGGGATGCCGCGGGCATTGAGCACGTCATGACATCGAATGTTTATCAGGGGCGAGGTGCGTTTCATGTCGGAGACACTGTCCCCATCCTTTATCTCAGTGCCAATCCACAAACGGCCCGAATTGACAGTTTTGGGCAGGTTTGGGGAGCTCCATGTGTGGAAGGGATCATTGGCAGCGGCTGTTTGCTGTTCGGCCTCATCGCGATTTCCCGGTGGAGAATTGTCGGATGGGTGAAAGGACAGTAGCCCATGAACCCACTGCCTAACGTGAGTTCCTTGCGGCGCAAGGAGTGTTGTGCGGAAGGTTTCACATCATGAAGAACGTCGGTCAAATTGATGGCCGCGGTGTGGCCGTGTATCTGGCGCTTTGTGTGGCAGGGGCATGGCTGTTTTCCCTGCCGCTCTGGTTGAACCCTGCCGGACTGAAGCATTGGTCGGCCAGAATCCTGCTGCCCGCCATGATGCTTATTCCGGCAGCCATCACCGCGCTGATGGTTTGGATCATCCACCCGGAGCCGGACAAGCGGCGGTTGCTCGGCGTCGGCCTGGGACAACGCGGATGGTGGCGGTATTGGCTGTTTGCCTGGTTGGTGGTGCCGGCGTTTGCCATCGCCGCGCCGTTTGTCAGCGCCGCCTTCGGTTGCTACACGCTGGACGTGCGGGAGTTTTCGGGCTTCCGCAAGATGCTGGTGGCCGCTGGCGGCGAAGCGGCACTCAAGGCGGTGCCGATTCAGGTCATAGTCCTCGGCCAGCTTCTATCGGTGCTGTTGGCGCCGATATTGAACGCGATCTTTGCATTCGGCGAAGAACTGGGCTGGCGAGGTTACTTGCTGCCGCGGCTGTTGCCGTTGGGCCAATGGCCGGCGCTGATCCTCAGCGGCGCAATCTGGGGTTTGTGGCACGCGCCGGTGATCCTGCTGGGTTACAACTATCCCGGCCATCCCGTTTTGGGCGCGTGGATGATGGTGTTGTTCTGCGTCATCTTCGGCATCCTTTTCGGCTGGACCCGCCTGGCAACAGGCAGCATCTGGCCGGCGGTGATTGCGCATGGCGCGCTCAACGGTTCCGCGGGAGCGATGTTCCTTTTCGTAAAAGCCGGCACGAGCTTCGACGCCATCCATGCCGGCATCACCGGCTGGACGGGCTGGATTCTGCCCGTGCTGTGGATTCTGTTTCTGGTCGTCAGCGGCCGGCTTCCCGTCAAAGACGCTCCTGCGGAACAATGACCTCATCCCATGCAGCGGCGTGGGGCAAATAGCGTCTTTGTGTTAAAAATGCCCACCTTGACAACCGCTGTTGCCACTGGCACGATGCGCGGCTCGTTTCGAGCGAAGCGTAGATTTATGAATGTTGTGGACAGTGCCCGGCGGGTCGTGGACCTGGAGATCGCGGCGTTGCGCAAGCTGCGCACGCGGCTCGGCGACGCCGTGGCGGGCCGGCAATTTGAGCGCGCGGTGGAGATGCTGCTGGCATGCCTGAAACGGCGCAGCAAGATCGTCGTCACCGGCATCGGCAAGAGCGGCATCATCGGCCACAAAGTGGCGGCGACGCTCACCAGCACGGGCGCCACGAGCGTGGTGCTGGACTCGGTGGACGCGCTCCACGGCGATCTCGGCATGGTGACCGACGGCGACGTGGTGCTGGTGTTCAGCTACGCCGGCGAAACCGAGGAATTGATCAACATGCTGCCGGCGGTGAAGCGGTTCGACGTGCAGCTCATCGCGGTGACCGGCGGGCCGAAGAGCCGCCTGGCGCGCCACTGCGACGTGGTGCTGAACGTGGCGGTGGACCGCGAGGCGTGTCCGTTGAATCTCGCCCCGACGGCGAGCACGACGGCCATGCTCGCGATGGGTGACGCGCTGGCGATGGTGCTGTTGGAAGCGCGCGGGTTCAAGCGGCGCGACTTCGCCCGGTTGCATCCGGGCGGCACGATCGGCCGCAGCCTGTTCTTGCAGGTCAAGGACATCATGCGCACCGGCGAGCGCAACGCCATAATGCAAGCCGGCGGCACGGTCAAGGAAGCGATCATGGCCATGACGCGCGCCAAGAGCGGCTCGATCAGCATCGTGGACAAGCGCGGCCGACTGGCCGGCATTTTCACGGACGGCGATTTCCGCCGGCACATCGAGCGGGACGGAAACCTGTTGAGCCGGAAGATTGACGAAGTGATGACGCGCCAGCCGACGGTGGTGCGCGAGGACCAGTTGGCCGCCGAAGCGGTGAAGATTTTCAACAACCGCGAGATTGACGATTTGGTGGCGGTGGACAAAAAGTTTCGGCCGGTCGGGCTGGTGGATTCACAGGACTTGCCGAAGTTCAAAATCATGTAAACGTAGTGGCGGCGCGCGATGTGCGCCGCCGCATCAACCGAAAAGAACAAGAGACAAAGAAAGAACAAGTCGTATGGCGTCAGCAAACGATCTTCGCAAAGGAATGGCGATCAAATACAACAACGACGTGTGCGTCGTGCTGGAGACGCAGCACCGCACGCCGGGCAATCTGCGCGCCTTCGTGCAGGCGAGCCTGCGCAGTCTCCGCCACGGGCGCACCAGCGACGTGCGGTTCAGCTCGACCGAAAAGGTCGAGGTGGTGCCGATGGAGACCCGAAAACTCGAATACAGCTACAAGGACCAGACCGGTTATCATTTCAGTGACTCGCAGACCTACGAGGAGACGGTGTTGCAGGAGGATCTCGTCGGCCACGCGAAGGATTTTCTGGTGGAGAACCAGCAGGTGGAGGTGGTGTTTGTCGAGAACCTGCCGGCCCTGGTGGAATTGCCCGCGACGGTGGAACTCGAAATCGTGGAGTCCGCCGAGGGCATCAGGGGCGATAGCTCGAGCAATGTGATGAAGCCGGCCAAACTCGAGACAGGCCTGATGGTCCAAGTGCCGCTTTTCATCAAAGAGGGCGAGAAGATCAAAGTCCGCACCAGCGACGGCGCCTATATGAGCCGCGCGTAGCGGCGACGGCGCGGGTTACTGGGACTTCGGCATCGGAGGATTCTTGGGCGGCGGTTTGGGCGGCGTCGGATGCGGCGGCACAACGACCGGCACGGGAACGGGGACGATGATCGTTGGCGCAGGCTCCGGTTGCGGTTGCGACGCGTTGCCTTCCTTGGCGCGAACGACGGTGACCGCGCCGTTGCGAAAAACAATTTCCCTGCCGCCGGCGGGCACTTTCCGCGTGAGCGTTTGCGTCACATACAGGCCGTTGACGAACGACGTTTGCGTGTAAGGTTCGCTGCGATAAGCGACGTAAGTCCACGTTTCCTCGGCACCCTGCGCCGTGGTCGTGCCGCTCTTTTCCGTCGGCGGGCCGAGCGCGGCGATCACCTCCGGCTGCGTCATGCCGATGAGCACTTCATGGCGGGCAATCGCGGCTTTGACGATCTTCGTGCGCTCGCGTTGTTGATCCAGCACTGCGCGCTGCTCCAGCGACAACGGCTCCAAGGCGCCCGCGTCCACCCAGCCGCGCGCCGTGCCGAGAGTCAGCCGCGTTTCGACGTAATACCGCTTCTCGCCGTAGCCGACGAGGTAAACCACCTGGCCGGCCCGGAGCGAGATGAGCACGGGCGATGAGTCGCGTGAAAAAGTGATCTGCGTTGGCCGGAGAATTTTGAGCGGAATGAGTTTCAGCCCCGCTTCGTCGAGGTAAAACACGTCGTTGAGCCGGAACTCATCGGCCAGCGCGCCGGCACCGCACACCGCCGCCAGCCACAGGCTCAACCACCATGTTCCGCGCGATCCGCTCATGGCTGCTCAGGCTACGCTGCCGCTTCGGCGCTGTCAACGCGCCCGCAACTGTTGTCGGAACTCCATGAGAATGTCCCCCTTGTAACTCAATAGAAATGTCCCCTTTGGGACGGGGTTGCGGTAGCAACTCCGGTCACAAGATGGAGACATTAACGATGAGTCGGAAGGAACGGGA
>Ga0114951_10000241_pt1 | contig 79811 bp, 63 predicted proteins | sample AM7aDNAmetaG_FD_88677 | JGI IMG/M metagenome (GOLD analysis project Ga0114951, IMG submission 88677) | Freshwater microbial communities from Finland to study Microbial Dark Matter (Phase II) - AM7a DNA metaG | ecosystem: Environmental > Aquatic > Freshwater > Lake | place: Finland: Lake Alinen...
CCACCCCGTGATAACGCCTCAATACCCGTCCAGTTCACCCCACCACGAGACAAAGCCTCGATACCCGTCCAGTTCACCCCACTGCGGGTCAACACATCGATCCCCGCCCAGTTCACCCCACCGCGGGACAAAGCCTCGATACCCGTCCAGTTCACCCCACCGCGAGACAGCGCCTCGACACCCGTCCAGTTCACGCCCGATCTCGACACCGCATCGATCCCCGTCCAATTGATTCCACCGCGTGACAAAGCCTCAACGCCCGTCCAATTCACGCCCGCCTTACTCAACGCGTCTATCCCCGTCCAGTTGATCCCCGTTCGAGATAAGGCATCGATCCCTGTCCAATTCACGCCCGCTTTCGAAAGGGTCTCGACTCCCACCCAGTTCAAGCCAGCCTTACTCAGCACATCGATACCCGTCCAGTTCACTCCACCGCGAGACAACGCCTCGATACCCGTCCAGTTCACCCCACCGCGAGACAACGCCTCGATACCCGTCCAGTTCACTCCACCCCGAGAAAGAGCTTCGATCCCCAGCCAATTAACCCCCGATTTCGAAAGCGCGTCCATCCCCGTCCAGTTCATGCCAGACTTACTCATCGCATCAATACCCGTCCAGTTCACGCCCGATCTCGAAAGAGCATCAATCCCCGTCCAGTTCATCCCCCCGCGAGACAAAGCCTCAATTCCCGTCCAGTTCACGCCACCCCGTGACAAAGCCTCGATGCCTGTCCAGTTTACGCCGCCACGAGACAAAGCGTCGATGCCGGTCCAATTCACTCCGGCTTTCGACATCGCATTAATCCCGGTCCAGTTCACGCCCCCGCGAGACAACGCCTCGATACCCACCCAGTTCACGCCCGATCTAGAAATCACGTCCATCCCCGACCAATTTACGCCACCCCTAGACAACGCCTCAATCCCTGTCCAGTTCACGCCCCCACGAGACATCGCCTGGATCCCGGTCCAATTCACGCCTGCCTTCGACATCGCATCAATGCCCGTCCAATTCATACCTCCGCGCGATAAAGCCTCGATCCCGGTCCAATTCACTCCTGCCTTCGACAACGCCTCGATCCCCGTCCAATTCACGCCGCCACGAGACAACGCATTGATCCCCGTCCAGTTCACACCCGTCTTTGAAAGAGCGTCGATCCCCGTCCAGTTCACCCCACCGCGCGACAACGCCTCGATCCCCGTCCAGTTCACCCCACCGCGCGACAACGCCTCGATTCCCGTCCAGTTCACCCCACCGCGCGACAACGCCTCGATCCCCGTCCAGTTCACGCCGCCCCGAGACAAGGCTTCGACCCCCGTCCAGTTCACGCCCGATCTCGACAGCGCATCGATACCGGCCCAGTTCACACTCCCCCGAGACAAAGCCTCGATCCCTGTCCAGTTCACGCCCCCCTTACTGAGCGCGTTGATCCCTGTCCAATTGATCCCTCCGCGACTCATCGCATCGATCCCGATCCAATTGATTCCGCCGCGCGACAACGCCTCCACACCTGTCCAGTTGACGCTGGATCTCGAAAGCGCGTCGATCCCCGTCCAATTCACGCCGCCTTTCGACATCGCATCGATGCCCGTCCAGTTCACGCCCGCCTTACTCAAAGCATCGATCCCGGTCCAGTTGACACCGCCCCGGCTCATGGCGTCGATCCCCAGCCAGTTCACCCCGGCCTTCGAAAGCGCATCCATCCCGGTCCAGTTAATCCCCGCCCGGGAAAACGCCTCGATCCCCGTCCAATTCACTCCGGCTCTCGAAAGCACGTCCATCCCCGTCCAGTTCACGCCGCCCTTCGACAAAGCCTCCATCCCCGTCCAATTTACGCCGCCTTTCGACAAGGCCTCGACCCCCGTCCAGTTCACACCGGATCTCGAAAGCGCATCGATCCCCGTCCAGTTCACGCCGCCCTTCGACAAGGCCTCGATCCCCGTCCAGTTCACGCCCGCCTTCGAAAGCGCGTCAATCCCCGTCCAGTTCACGCCAGACTTCGAAAGCGCATCGATCCCCGTCCAGTTCACGCCCGCTTTCGACATCGCATCGATCCCCGTCCAGTTCACGCCCCCACGCGACAACGCCTCAACGCCCGTCCAGTTCACGCCACTCTTGGAAAGAGCCTCAATCCCCGTCCAGTTCACGCCGCCCTTCGACAACGCTTCGATCCCCGTCCAATTCACACCAGATTTCGAAAGCGCATCGATCCCCGTCCAATTCACTCCAGATTTCGAAAGCGCATCGATCCCCGTCCAGTTCACTCCGCCACGAGACAACGCCTCGATCCCCGTCCAGTTCACGCCCGCTTTCGACAGCACATCAACGCCCAACCAGTTCACTCCGCCGCGCGACAAAGCATCGACCCCCGTCCAGTTGATCCCCCCGCGCGATAAAGCTTCAACGCCCGTCCAGTTGACCCCGGATCTCGACATCGTGTCGATCCCCGTCCAGTTCACTCCGGCCTTCGACAGCGCCTCCATCCCCGTCCAGTTGATCCCGCCTCGGGACAAAGCCTCAAGCCCCGTCCAATTGATCCTCGAACGGCTTATCTCATCCATCCCCGGCCAATTCACCCCACCGCGCGACAACGCCTCGATCCCCCCCCAATTGATGCCGGCTCTTGACAGTGCCTCGATACCCGTCCAATTCACTCCGGCTCTCGAAAGCACGTCCATCCCCGTCCAGTTGATGGCGGCCCTCGACATCGCTTCGATCCCCGTCCAGTTCACGCCAGACTTCGAAAGCGCATCGATCCCCGTCCAGTTCACGCCCGCTTTCGACAGCGCATTGATCCCCGTCCAATTCACACCCCCCCGCGACAAAGCTTCAACGCCCGTCCAATTCACCCCGGCACGGGACAACGATTCAATCCCTGTCCAGTTCAAGCCCGACTTACTCAATGCATCAATCCCCGTCCAGTTCACGCCTCCCTTCGACAAGGCCTCGACACCCGTCCAGTTCACGCCCGCCTTCGAAAGCGCCCCGATCCCCGACCAGTTCACGCCCGCCTTTGACATCGCGTCAACCCCGATCCAGTTGACCCCTGCGGCCGACATCTCCCCGAAATTCGTCCAGTTGATCCCGCCCCGCGACATCGCGTCGATCCCGGTCCAGTTCACATTCGTATCGCTCATCTTTTTGATATCCATCCAGTTCACCGCCACCTTGGAAAGAGCCGCCAAATTGCCCCAGTTGATCGTCTCCGTCCAGTTCATCCCGGTGCCCGTCATCTTCGCCAGATCCAGCCAGTTCACTCCCGCAGCCGCCATTTTCGAGATGTCCAGCCAGTTCGTCCCGACGCCCGACATCGCAGCGATGTCGTTCCAGTTGACATGCCGCGACGACATCGTCGCGATATCCTGCCAATTGACCTGCGCCGCCCCCATAGCCCGTAGCATATTTCCCGCCGCATTCAGGGCCGCCACATTCCCCCCTCCGCCCATCCCCTGTAAAAGCGTATGAAGGGCATTAAATGAATCCGCGGACATGTTGGAGGAGCCTAAGCTATTAGCGACCACGCCGAGTTTTATCCAACCGCCCCCGGCACTCGAAAACATCGCCCCGGAAGCGCCTTCGACGACGCCTCTGAGAACGCCCCAAGAACCGCCCATGGACGAAAAACCCTGGGAATTCGCGCCGGTAGCAACGTCGTTGAGGGTCGCCCAACCGTTCCCCATACTCCCAAAACCCGACATATTCGCGGAGGTTACGACGCCGCCGAGCGTCGACCACCCGCTCCCCATAGACCCAAAACCAGCATAGTTCGCGGCAGATGCAACACCGTTAAGGGTCCCCCAAACAGCCGAAGATCCATAGCCCGCCGCATTCGCGGCGCTAGCGACGCCTTTGATGGTGTCCCAAGTAGCAGAAGTTCCATAACCCGCACTATTCGCTGAGCTTACGACGTTGCTGAGGGTCGCCCAACCGCTCCCCATACTCCCAAAACCCTGGGCATTCGCGGCAATAGCAACGCTGGAGAGGGAACCCCACAGGTTTCCATATCTGTTGTACATGTCATTGAGTTCATGGCCAGAGCAACTCGCCTGATCGTAACAAAGGCCATTGATCCCTTCAAAAAACTTCTTCGCAACAACCCAGTCAACGCCAGCCTTACTCATCTTGGTAATATCGGGCCAATTCACGCCCGCTTTCGACAGCGCGTCAATGCCCGACCAGTTCACGCGCGTTGCCGCCATTTTCTGAATATCCAGCCAGTTCGTGCCCACCCCGGACATCACACCGATATCATTCCAGTTCACGGCCGCCGCGTTCATGGAGGTTGCGAGGTTGTTGAGAGCTAACCAACCGGTACCCGCAGTCCCAAAAGCTGCCTGCGTTTTGGAAATGAACTGAGCGAGATCGAGCCAACCAGTACCCCCACCAGTTCCGAAACCGAAGCCTCTTGCAAACTGCTCCGCGGCGATCGAGGAGACGGTGTTAAGACTAGCCCAGCCACTGATATCCCCATAACCCGAAGTGTTCATAGAACCCGCGACGTTTTTAAGCGCAACCCAATCCACGCCCGCCTTCGACAGCGCGTCAATACCCGACCAATTGACGCGTGTCGCCGCCATTTTCTGAATATCCAGCCAGTTCGTGCCCACCCCGGACATCACACCGATGTCGTTCCAGTTGACGTGCCGCGACGACATCGTCGCGATATCGTTCCAGTTGACATGCTTTTGCGACATCAACCCGACATCGGCCCAATCCACGGCAGTCATGTTGCCAAGCATGTCTGCAATTTGAACCCCCCCCCCAGCGTCGTTTAATTCAGCGAAAAGTGCCCCAAACGTGGTACCTGCATTAGCTATGTTATAGCCTGCCGCATTCGCGGCATTATTCGCCGCGGCAAAAAATTCCCCAAGCCGGTTGAACGCGGCAGGTGAATTCATGGACGAACCGCTAATGGCGTTGGCAGCAGTAAAGAGAGCCGCCCAGCCTTGCCCCGAAGTCCCAAAACCCGCATTATTCGAGGCGGCAGCGAGGCCGTAGAGGGTCGACCAACCGAGCCCAGGATTCCCAAAACCCGCAATATTCGCGGAAGTTGCGACGCCGTTGAGGGCCGCCCAGGCAGTGGAAGTTCCAAAACCCGACGAACTCGCGGCGCTTGCGACGTTTTTGAGAGTATTCCAAGTCGCTGAGCTGCCATAACCCGCCTGATTCGAGGCGGTTGCGACGTTTTTGATAGTATCCCAAGTCGCTGAGCCGCCATAACCCGCCGAATTCGCGGCAGTTGCCACGTTTGAAAGAGCCGCCCAACCCGTACCACTGCCGGTGAACGACTGGCTGGTAGAAATATCCGCGTTTTTCAAGCCAGTCAGCATCGAAGTAAGCATCGGCCAGTTCACAAGCGCCTTCGACAGTGCGTCAATGCCCGTCCAGTTCACGCCGCCCTTGGACAAAGCCTCGATCCCCGTCCAGTTCACCTGCGCCTTCGACAGCGCGGCAATCCCCGTCCAGTTCACGCCGCCCTTGGACAAAGCCTCGATCCCGGTCCAGTTCACCTTTGCCTTCGACAGCGCGTCAATGCCCGACCAGTTTACTCCCGTTGCCGCCATTTTCTGAATATCCAGCCAGTTCGTCCCAACGCCCGACATCACGCCGATGTCATTCCAGTTGACGGCCGCCGCGTTCATGGAGGTTGCGAGGTTATTGAGCGCTGACCAACCGGTATACGAAGTCCCAAAAGCTTCCTTCGTGTTGAAAACGAGCTGAGCGAGATCGAGCCAAGGATTGCCAGCACCCGAACTACCATAACCGGCTTCATCTTGCGCTGCTGCAACGCGAGCAATGGTGTTGATACTGGCCCAGCCAGCGGTGCTCCCATAACCCGAAGATGCCATGGCGTTCGCGACCATGCCAACGCTGGGCCAGTTGACGCCCGACGTCGAAAGAGCTTCGATCCCCGGCCAGTTGACGCCCGACGTCGAAAGAGCTTCGATCCCCGCCCAGTTGACCCCGCCTCTGGAAAGCGCTTCAATCCCGGGCCAGTTCACTCCCGCCTTTGACATCGCATCGATACCCGTCCAATTCACGCCGATCGCCGACATCCGCGCGATATCCGACCAATTGGTATGCGCCGCCGACATTACGCCAATATCGTTCCAGTTGACGCGCCGCGATGACATCGTCGCCACATCATTCCAGTTGACGGCCACGTCACTCATGGACCTCAACATGGCTCCAACATTTACCGCATTCGCAGCTCCCATGCCCGATATGAGAGCGCAAAGGCTGTCGAAACCAACAAAACTCATGTGACCATTAATGCTGTTAAAAACGTTGGCAGCCCCGACCCATTTCACGCCGCCTTTAGACAAAGCGTCAATCCCCGTCCAGTTCACCTGCGATTTCGACAGAGCGTCAATTCCCGTCCAGTTCACGCCGGCCTTCGACAACGCCTCGACCCCCATCCAATTCACACCGGATTTCGAAAGAGCATTGATCCCCGTCCAGTTCACCTGCGCCTTCGACAGCGACTCCATGCCGGTCCAGTTCACGCCGGCTTTCGAGAGCGCGTCTATGCCGGTCCAGTTGATATTGGCGGAGGCAAGGGATTCGATCCTGCTCCAGTTCACCTGGGCCTGGGACAGCGCGGTAATGCCGGTCCAGTTGACGCCGGCCGAGGCGAGCGCTTCGATGCCGCTCCAGTTGACGCGCTGCATCGTCATTTTTTTAAGATCCTGCCAGTTCACGCCCTGCGCGGCCATCGCGCCGACATCCGCCCAGTTAATGCCTTGTTTGGTGACGCGGCCAAGGTCCGCCCAGTTCACGCCCTGTTTGGTGACCACCGCGAGATCCGCCCAATTGATGCCGGCAACGCCGAGCTCCTGCCAGCGAATCCCCGCCTTCGCAAGCACCCGGAGATCTTCCCAGTTGATGCCGCCGCGCGAACCCATCGTACCGATGTCGTCCCAGTTCGCCTTGCTGGTATTAGCCAGAATAGTCGCGATCTGACTCGCCATGGATCCGCCGGACACATGAACCCCCACCGCGGACTTGATCGCATTGATGTCGTTCCAGTTCATCCTGGCATTAAGGGTGTCGGCGGTGTCCTTGATGTGGCTCACGTCCGCCCAGTTGATCGCGGCGGTTTGCGTGCCGATCGTCGCGAGCGTGCCGCCCATCACCGCCGGGTTGTAGGTGAAATTGCCGGCGAAAGTGGAGCCATTGTAGGTGATCGCCACGTTGGCGAGGTAGGTGTAGGCGCCGCTCGAGGGCGGGACCCAGCTGTGACGGAAAACGCTGTTGTTCATCATTTTGTCAAACACGGGAGCGGTCACGGAATCGCCGTTGCGGTCCACGATCGTCACGGTAATATTCGAACTGCTGAAAGAGGCGTCCGCAACGATCGTCCCCTGCGACTCGAGCCAGCTGTTGATGCGGTAAACGCCCGCGTCATACGACAATTCGGATTTCACGGCATAACCGATGCCGGTGCCGATGCTGAAGGAATTGGAAACCGCCGTAACGGCCCCCGCCGTGTCAAGCGTGGCGCTCGCCTGGATCGTGTAAAGATCGCCCGCCAGATTGAGCGAAAGCGACTTGCCGGTGTAATCCGCGACGCCGGCGACCGCAGCCTTGGTTTTGGTTCCGGAAAGCGTTCCGCCCGCGGGGTTGTTCAAAAGCGCCAGCGTCACGGTCTTTGTCGAATCGGACCCGCTGGTGACAACATCCCCGTTGGCGTCCACGATCTGAACCACCACGTTAAAAACCTGGCCCGCCATACTGTTCGCCGGTTGGGTCGTGAACATCAGCCCCGTCGCCGTCTTGTCGGGCTCGCCTTCGACATACGCGTCGCCGCCGTAGCTGCCGCCGTACCAGGTTTCGGTTTCCCCAATGCCTTCGCCCGATCCGCCCCCGCCGCCGCTACCGCCGTAGGTGTAAGCCGCGTAGCCGAGCGTTGACCACAAACAGAAAAGCACCGTCGTCAGCCACACAATGCGCCGGTACGTCCGGTTCCGTTTGTTGAAGAAGTGGAGGAAACTCATTGTGGCGCCGCCTCAAATACGGCGGAAGGCGTACGGCGGAAGGCGTAGGGCGCGAGGCTTTGCGCAGTGTAGCTTTTTCGTCTTACTCCGTACACCTTACGCCGTACTCCGTACTCGTTCATCATGGCGCCTTGACTTTCATCCATTTTTTCAAACTGGAAGTCAAGTGCAGTCCCAATCCTTTTCAATTTCCGCATTTTGGAAATTGGGGCAGTCCAAACTACCATTCTGGAAAAGAAATGAATAGTTTGCACAGTCATGATTTCTATTAATTTTTTATAGATGAAAATCATGGCGCCGTCCTCGCGAGCCGACCGCCGTCACTGGAGGTACGGTCGGGATACGAATTCGCCGCGATAAGTCGGACCGAAGTTTTCGCGAACGAGGCACCATAGCCCCAATCGCCGCCGCGAAAACCCATGCCCGTGGCGCCGGTGACTTCTCCGGAGCTGTATCCCGGCCAGTTGGACACGTTGGCATTGCCGTTTGTGCTCAGCGTTCCATCCCCATGCGTGCCCGTGAACGCCCGCCCCGCGGCATTTCCCACCGTTACGGGGTGTTCCCACAAATTTCCGCTCAGATCCAGATTGCCGTAAAACCCCGCACCGGCTTTCTCTCGTGTATTGGACGAGGCCGTCGCGAAGATGCCGGTACGCAAGGCCCCAGAATCCCCATCGCCGCCGCTGAACGCGGACAAACCATAATGGTTACAATTACCGCCCGAAGTGGCACAGGTCTCGGTGCCATCTTCCGTGCCGCTGATCGTGGCGCATTGTGTGATAGTCGTCGTCCCCCAGGCGAATTCCCCATACACCGGGGCCGCAGTCCCGCGCGCGGCTTTCTCGTATTCCAGCTCCGTAAAAGGCCTCAAGGCCGCCCAATCCGCGTAGGCCATTTGATCCATCCAGGAAAGGGTGCTCGCCGCACGGGAATCCCGGCCACCGGCATTAAAGATCACGCGGGTCGGAGAGGTGCCGTTCCCTGTCGTGGAGCATTGTATCGTGCTGCGAAATGAAGCGTACGTGGTATCGCTCATCACGAAATTATTCGTTACGTTCGAACCGGAAACAGTCGATTTCACGCGCGTCCCCTGCTGAGTGCGCGTGAGCATGTTCAAAAACTGCACGTACTGGCCCTGCGAAAGTTCGTATTTCATGAGATAGAACGCCTTGTAGCCGGTAGGCCAGCTTGAATTTCCAGTAATACCGCCTGCGTTGATCGAGAGGGGCGACGAGTCGATATCGTCGAACCCATTAGCATCGACGGTAATAGATTTGGGAGTTCCGGTGATCTGAACCGCTGTGTTGTCCACGCCATTCTGATGGAAAGCATAGTTTGACTCAGACGACCCGTTCCCGTCACCGATATAAAAAGCGCCCGACGGAATATAGGTCATCTCGATCCCGAAGACGCGGATGCGGGTGTTCGCACCGTTCGCATCAGCATCGCTCACGCCATCCGCGGAGTAGTTCCACGTAAGTTTAGCAAACGTATTGGCCACGGTCCCCGTCCCCGTCCCGCTACGCTGGATAAAAGCCCCCTTCTCGTCGCCTGGAACGATCACGTCCATCGGGGTGAATTTACCGCCGCTAAAACCCGCCGGATTGGTCCCGAAGTTCGCAAGCGTCGCGTGATGCCAGGTGCCGGTGGAGCCGTCGGCGCAATTCGCCGTGCAGTATTTGGCGAACACCCAGACGGCGTCGCTATTCGTCGCGTCCTTCCAGGAGTTCTCCCACGAAATGTCGAACTCGATGGCGATGGTCCCCGCATCGACATTCTTACTGCGAAGGGAGACGTTCGTGATGGAAAGGTTATTGGCGAATGCGGTCGTGGAGAAAACGCAGCAAAGCACGAGGGCAAAGAGTGCCGGCTTCCGCCCTTTCGCCTTACTCCGAACTCCGTACGCTTTGGTTTGTTCTCCGTACGCCGTACTCCGTACTCCGTACGCATTTATCATGGCGCCTTGACTTTCATCCATTTTTTCAAACTGGAAGTCAAGCGCAGTCCCAATCCTTTTCAATTTCCGCATTTTGGAAATTGGGGCAGTCCAAACTACCATTCTGGAAAAGAAATGAATAGTTTGGACAGTCATGATTTCTGTTAATTTTTCATAGATGAAAATCATGGCGCCGTCCTCGCGAGCCGGCCACAATAACTGGTGAAGCGGGTGGCATCTCCAGCAGCCGCTTGGCCTCTTTCTGATATCATCCCGTAGCTATAATCGTAGCCAAAATCGTTGCCGCGCGCGCCCGCACCGTCGGCGCCGGTGACTTCGCCGGACGTGTAGCCCGGCCAATCCGGTACATCCGCGTTGCCGTTCGTACTCAGCGTTCCATCCCCATGCGTGCCCGTGAATGCGCGCCCCGCGGCATTCCCCACCGTCACGGTTCTTTCGTCTTCATTGCCGCTCAGATCCAGATTGCCGTAATAACCCGCGCCGGATTTCTCGCGCGTATCCGTCGAACCCGTCGCGAAAATACCGACGCGCAAAGGGCCCATCCCGCCGTCGCCATTGACAGACTCTGTCCAGTTAAAATTGCAATTGGCGCCTCCGGTGACGCAAGTCTCGTTGCCGTCTTCCGGGCTATGATTGAGCTCATCGCATTGCGTGATATTCGTCGTCCCCCAGGCGTATTCCCCGGCCACGGGCGCCTCGGGACCGCGCGCGGCTTTCTCGAACTCCAGCTCCGTCATGGGCCTTAAACCCGCCCAGTCGGCGTACGCCATGAGATCCATCCAGGAGATATAACTCGCAGCGCGGGCATCACGGGAACCGGTATTGAATATGACGCGCTCCGGAGATGTGCCGTTTCCCGTCGTCGGGCACTGTATCGTGTTGCGATATTCGGAGGCTGTATCATTAGCCATCACATAGTTATTCGCCACGGCGTCTCCGGAAATATCGGACGCTACGCGCGTTTGCTGCTGGGTGCGGGTGAGCGTGTTCAGAAAACGGACGTACTGCCCTTGAGAGATCTCGTATTTCATGAGATAAAACGCGCCGTAGCCTTTCGGGAAGGCTGCGGGGATCGTGAAAATTTCGTTGGTGGAGGCTTCGTCGAGAACGTAGGCCGACGTGTACTCATAGTCGTAGGGTTCACTATTCTGAGTGGTGATGGGATCTTCGCTTGTGATGCTCCAAGGACCGCTACCGTTTAAACCGAAAGAAGCGTTAGAATAGCCGTCTCCCGCGGTAAAAGAGCCTTCGGGGATATACACCATCTCGATCGCGAAGAGGCGGAATTTCATGCCCGATTGCGTCACCTGCGTGTCGCTTACCCCGTCCGCGCCGTAATCCCACACGAACTGCATGCCGGTCTTTGAAACCGTCCCGGTCCCCACACCCTGGAGCTGAACTAAAACACCTTTTTTGTCGCTCGGAACAATAATATCAACGCTCGGATCTCCGACACCGTGGACAAAACCGTCAGGTTGTTCTCCCGAGCCTTTCATCGTCATATGATGCCAGGTGCCGGTGCCCCCGTCGGCACAATCCGAGAGGCAGTATTTTCCGAACACCCACGCCGCGTCATAATTATCCGCATCTCGCCAGGCGTTGTCCCAGGAAAGATCGAACTGAACCTGGATGGTATTGGCGAGCGCGTTCTTATTTATAAGTTTACTGTTGGCCAGGACAATGTTATTCGCGGAAGCAACGGAGGAAAACAAGAGGAGAAATATAGCAACAGCGAGCGCGGCTTTGCACGCGCTCACTCGCGTAGCGATTTTAAGTGGGCATAAAATTCCACATTTTGACAACCTCAAAAACATTTTGGGCATCAACTGGGCTTTCTCAATTTCCGCGCGGCGTGGACGAGACGCCTCGCGTCAATCGTAACCAGCCCTATCCGGGCCGGCGTGAACTGGACTTTAAAACTTCGACGAAGCAGCGAAACCTAACCTCAACAACACACATTGTTTAACGCATGATCTGAGGACCTATTGCTGCTAACTAGAAGTATATCATACATCGGCATTTTTCCTATACCGGAATAGGAGAAAATTAAAAATAATTTAGGCCAAAAAAGGGGCCCTTTTTGCACTTTTTTTTGGCCACTTTTTTGCGCAAGGGGAGGCTATTTCTTACTATTTCTTGATGGACCGCCTAGAGAGCGGGAATCGGCCCGCTCCCCAACCTTCTTATCACGGGAATTGGCTCAAAAAAAACAATTCCCGGAGTTGAGGACACGGCGAGAGAACGAGCGGTGAATCGAGGGAACATTGATAAAACGGGGAAAGTACGAAATCCGGATTCCGGGACAAACTCGAATTGTAAAATTCCAATAGGTCAATTTAAAAAATCAGTGCGGGTATTCCATGATTTGATTTTCGGATTTGTTACGAATTCCGGTATTCGCGCTACGAATTTTAGCGCTAAATCTTGCGGGACTCTTTGAAATCCTTCTCGAGGGGCGTGGCAGGTTGAAGCTGGGTGAGCCCCTCAAGGTCCCAGATCCGGATGCGCACTTCATTCGCTTCTTCGCTGGCGAGCCTCACATTCATGTAGGCCTTGTATTCCACCAATGCGTCACGGATCCGGTGAAAATGATAGTCATAGATCACGGCCAGATTGTGATGCGCCCAGGCATGATAGGGATTCCACTCGAGGACATGGAGATACTGCGCGACAGCTTCCTCGTAACGGCCCAGGTCGTAGTACATATTCCCGAGGTCGAAATAGGATTGAATGACCTGTTCTTTGAGCGCGATATTCTGCCCGTTCATCGCGGCGATCTGCGTTACCGCGGTCTCGACCGCCGCGTCGTTCTGGTTCATCCGCGCCACGATCTGATCGCGCTCGGGTGTGAGGATAGCCTTCTTCAACACCTCCCGCGACTTCGCCTGCTCAGCGCTCAAAGCCTCGAGTTTTTTCTCAAGCTCCATTTTCTGCGCGACAGAGGCCGTGTTGTCGCCCTCGAGCTTTGCCATGTCCCGCTTCGATTGCTCAAGCTGGGCTGTCAACTCATCGACCTGGCGCCCCGCGTCTTTATTTCGCTGAATGGCCAATTTCTCAACTTTTTTAACCTGGTCGAGGAGATCACTTTTTTCGATCGCTATTTTCTCAAATGCGCTTTGAAGATCGCGCATGCTTTCACGGATCTTGCGATTCTCCGAGAGTGTTTCGTTCAGCGTATAAAGCAATTTCTCGGAGTCGGCCCCGGTCGGAGGCGCCGGAGCGGCCGTGGCTTTTTTCGAATCTCCCGTAAATGTCTCTGGCATCGACGCACTGTCGGCGGGATTATTCTCCGAAGAAATATTCTGGGATTTCCCGGAGGACTTTCCCGGCATTTTGGCCGCAGCATAAAGTGTGGCCGCGCCGCTGAAAATGAGACCGAAAATAAAAAAAGAAAAAATTCCTGTACGCGCAAACCGAAGGCAACATCTCTCGACGCTGTGCCCCTCGTTCTTTGCCCTTTGTGCGTCGCAACTCGGAATTTGAAATTTGAGATTTGAGATCAAAGACTTCACGCTTTCCCTTTCTTAATAGGCGAAAGTTTCTGGAAAAACCCTGAGAGACTGTTGGGCGCGGGCCCTGCCGCCTCTTGATCGGCCACCTGAGCCGCCGCGGCCGCGAGCGCCTCATGCGAAACGGAAGGGGGCGGGTCTAACGTGCTTTCGTGAAAGCTCGCGGAACGGATATTGCCGGTAGTTTTCCCCTTGATCGCCATTGGCTGGTCGAGCGTATCCTTGCTTCCGTCCACGATATGCGGCGTAATAACGATCACGATCTCGGTCTTTGTAATCGATTCGTCCCGGCTCTTGAACGCATTGCCGATCAAGGGAATATCCATCAGATAGGGAACGCCTTTGTTGGTTTCGCTCATCTCATCACGGATCATGCCGCCCAAAATGGCGGAAACGCCGTCGCGGACGATTACGGTCGACTCCACATAGGTGCTGGTCACTTTGGGGATCTTGTTGGAAATAAGGGCCGTCACGGCCGCGGTCACTTCTCCGGTCTGGCTCGAGATCTCGGGCCGGATCTTCATCGTCACGTAGCCGTCGTCGTTGATGATGGGTGAAACCGCAAGAATGATGCCTACGTCGATAAATCGCACGTCCTGGCTGATACCGACCTCCGTACCGGAAGTAGCGGTCGTGGTCGACACAACATAAGGGATTCTCTGGCCTATATTGATCTTGGCTTCCTGACGGTCGAGGATCATGAGGCGCGGGTTGGCAAGCACCTTCGTGTTCGCCACCTCTTTCATCGCCTTAATGTTCATAATAAAGTTGTCGCCCGCCTGGCCGACGGAAAACTTTCCGAAGTCAGGGATCACGAGCCGTCCGGTGGTCGGGTCCTTCACCGGATTGACATAGTTGAAATTATTGTCGATCGTCACATCCTTGCCGTTGGCCGGAAATGCCTTTTCCCAGTCGATCCCGAATTGAAAGGAGGGGTTAAGCGTCAGCTGTAAAATGCGCGCTTCTATCAGCACGGCTTTGGTCTGTTTGTCGAGGGCGCGCACCATTTTAACGGCATCATCGAGGCGGTCGGGATACGCAGTAAGAAAGATCTGGTTTGAGCGCGCGTCCGCGAGGACGGAGCCCACCCCTTTGCCTTCGATCTGGGGCTTGAGTTGCGCGGCCACATCGTCGGCTTTCGCGAATTGGAGTTTGATCACCGTGGTCTTGAGGTTGAGCTCGACCTTGTCGAGAATGCCGTTCATCTCCATCAATTTTTCCGGAATATCGATCATCACGATGGTGCCGGTGTCCTCATCGATAATCACCTTGCCGATGGAACTCTGGACACCCTGGAGCGCGGCCATGGCGTAGCTGGGCTTCGCGGTCTTGAGTGTACGGATCATGATCTTTTTCTTATCGTTGAAATTCTTGCCGTGCGTCTGGGCGTATTCATCCTCCGTCATGATGTAGAGAATATTGTTGCGGACCTCGTAGGCCAGCTGGTTGGAGATGGCCAGAATGTCGAGTGCGTCCTTGATCTTCACATCTTTTAGGAGAAGTGTCGAGCGCCCCTGAACATTCTTACTTGTGACAATATTAAGGCTGCCCTGAACGGCGATAAATTTAAAAACATCGATGACGTTGATATCGCGCAGATCAAGGAATATCGTCTTTTCCATGCCCGCCTCAAATCCTTTTGGCGATTGAGGTTGCGCCAAATTAGGCGCCGGAAATGCGGACAGCTTGGCTGGCGGTTTGGCAGGCACTGGCGGCGTTTCGGCAACGCCCAAAGGCACGCCGAAAAAGACCATCGCGATCGCCATCAGACAGCAGGCGAAACGGCTTGCCCGGACTCCCGATTTTTTATCGGATTTCGACGGTTTCATTACCCTGCTCCAGGACCACAAAGTCCTCGTTGATCTTCCCGACCTTCAGCAATCCGATAGGATCGCCGACGCGAAGAAAGGTCGTGATATTTTTTTCCACATCCTCGATCATGCAAAAAGCGCTCTGAGGCTCGGCGGGATTGTAAGAAATCCCCGTTAGCTTCAGCTTTTTCGTCATTTCATCGAGCCGCGACGACTGCTCTTTCTTGATCTTATCGGCTTCTTCCTGGCGCTTGCCGTAAGGCATGAACAATTTTCCAAGGTCCCACTGCTCCACCGCGGTGCGCTCCGCCGCGGCATCTTTGATCGGTTCCTCTTCGATCATCTGACCTTCCTGCACCGTCACCGATTTCGAAAAATCTTGCTTCAGGCTCGAAAGGTCCAGTAGCAGACTCACCCCGAAGAAGAGCACCATCCCCCCGACGATGAATTTCAGGATCTTATTGAGTTCCCGGATCCCGAAGGTTTTCTTTTTCTTCTTGAGAAAAGCGTCGCTTTGCCCTTTGAAATTCGCGAACTTCCCCCGGAAGGCCGCGAAGGAAAAAAGCTCCTTGAGGCTCTTCCTCTTTTTGGCCGGCGCAGACTCCTTTTTATAGGTGTCCGGTTCCTCGATCAGCTCGAGGAGCCGCTTTTCCGGCGTTAATGATGGGTCGTTGGAGTCAGCCATCCCGCACGCATATCCTCAGAGACGATCTCCCCCACAACTTCCTCATCCACGGCCCATTTCCGTTTCATCACAAGCTGCTTGAGCGCGCGATGGCAAAGCATGGTGATCTTCCGGGGATACCCCTGCGAGATCTTGTGGATCATCTCAATGGCATCCTCCTGGAACAACCGGGCGTTGGAGCAATAGTTCGCCTGCTTGATGCGGAACTGGATCATCTCGCGCGTTTCGCTCAAGCTCAGGGGGTTTAAGGTGTATTTAAAACTGATCCGGTCCATAAAATTCGGGATCTTGGTGATCTTGGCGTGAAGCTCCAGCTGCCCGAAAAGCACTAACTGCAGGAGTTTGGTGTCATTGGTCTCGTAATTCAGGATCGTGCGCAGCATTTCCATGGCTGAATCGCTCAGCTTCTGCGCTTCGTCCACGATCAGCACCACGGTTTTGTTGCCGATCACCGTTTTTTCATAAAGGAATTTCTCCACAGCCTCCTTAAGATCGAGCACGCTCGCGCGGCCGCCCTCGGGGCCGGCCCCACCATAAGAATCCATATTGATAGAAAAATTCCGGACCAGAGAATAAAGGAATTCATACTCGGTCTCAAAACAAGGATCCAGCACATAGTGCACAATAAAGTCGCCCCGCTCGCGAAGGGCTTGAATGAGCTTGCGAGAGAGCGTGGTCTTCCCGGTCCCGACGTCGCCTAAGACAACCGAGAGGCCGCGCCGAAGCCGGAGCTCGATCAAGACGTTCGTCATAGTCGCTTGATGCCCCTGGGCCAGATAGAGAAACTCAGGGTCCGGACTTGTCGAAAAGGGTTCTTTTTCGAATCCGAGAATTTTGTAATAACTCATTCACATCTCCTTTAAAGCCGGACATTCCGAAGACAGCCCTCCCATGGGCTTTAGCGCCTTAGTTGGGCTACGTAGTGTTTCGGCAGGTGGCCTTAAATCATTTAGCGGAGAGATGATTTTATTTTGGGGCCCAAACCACCTCTGATACCGGGAATCAGAAGGGTTTTGGAATTTCTAGGATTCCTGACGCCCGCCGAGATGGCGGGAGAGGAAGGCTTCCACGGCACGATAAAACTTCATACGACTTTCGGGTTTCAAAAATCCGTGTCCCTCGTCTGGAAATACCCAGTATTCACATTCGATTTTTCTCTGGCGAAGCGCCTCGACCATACGGTCGGATTCGGAGCGCGGGGTTTGCGCGTCATTAGCTCCCTGCGCGATCAGAAGAGGGATGCGCACTTTATCTGCGGAAAAAAGCGGGGACCGTTCTCGCAGGAGTTCGGATTCGGTATCCGGATCGCCAACCCTTCGCAGGGCACCCGCTTTTTCATCGGCCCAGAAAGCCGGCATCGCGCGGATCAAAGTCGCGAGGTCACTCGGTCCGAACTGATCGACCGCGCATTTAAAAAGTCCCGGGGTAAAGGCCGCTCCTGCCAACGCGGCGTACCCGCCGTAGGAGGCGCCCATGATCCCGACGCGCCGGGGATCCGCGATCCCTCTCTTTATGGCCCACGTGACAGCATCGGTGAGATCATTCTGCATTTTCCGTCCCCATTCTTTATTGCCCGCAGTCACAAATTTTTTTCCGTAACCCGTGGATCCGCGAAAATTGACCTGCAGGCACGCGTACCCGCGATTCGCGAGCCACTGAGCCAGCGGATCAAATCTCCAGCGATCCCGCGTCCACGGCCCGCCATGGACTAAAAGGACCATCGGGAAGGGGCCTTTTTTTTCGGCCGGAAACGTCAAATAACCGTGCAATTTCAGGCCATCCCGTGAGGGGATTGTCACCGGTCTCATCGGCGCAAGCCGGTACTTTAGAAGCGCCGGACGGTGGACGAAAAGAAACTCAGCGACCTTTGTTTTCCTATCATAAACATAATAATTAAAAGGACTTACATCATTATTATATAAAACGATCCAGAAACGGTCATCCCGACTCCGGCTGACGATCGAGAGGTCCCCGGACCGGATCTTCCGGAGCCTCCGAAGGTCCGCACGAACATTGTCGTTCAGGCCGGTCCAGGTCTGCCGCTCGCCAACAACCGCGACCATGTCGGGTTCGTGATCGACGGGGTTCAAGGACACTTCGCTGACATCATAAACCGGATTAAAGAAAAGGATTTTCGCGACGCCGGTATTAAGATCCCTCCGGACAAAACGCGCGGTATCTGCGCCCCGCGAATCGATCAGAAAAATTTCCTTTCCATTTTTCGAGAACCCGAGCGCGGCGGCGGCCATGGTGTCTTCCAGATTCCACGCGAGCCATTTCTTCCAGGCCGACTTTTCCGTGTCGCGAACGATCACCCCCGAGCCGCCGCTTTGCCTTATCGCGACGGCACCGCGCACCTGACGCTGGGGGTCCAGGATCCAATCCGTGATCTTTCCGGTCTTGCGCGCGACAAGTTCGATCGCACCGGTCTCGAGATCCAGCCGATAAACATCGTGGCGCGCGGGATCTTCCTTATTGAGTTCGATCAGGATCTGGTGCGGGGACGGACCGTCCGCGGAGAGAACTCGGGCCTGCACGCCTTCAAACGGCGTCAAGTCTTTTGCCGGTCCGCCGGCGAGATCGATCTCTTGAAGATGCCCATCCGTCTTGCCTCCCTGGTCCTGGCGAAAAAGGATCGCGTGCCCGTCCGGTGCCCAAGTAAAAAAAGAGATCCCGCCGCCCTTTTCTTGGGTAAGAACGCGATAGGTCTTTTCCCGTAGGTCATAGATCCAGACATTCAGGACTTTCTCATAAGGCGCCAGATACGCGACAAGTGAGCCGTCGGGGGAGATCTTGGGATCGCTTCTTTCAGGCGTGCTGAAGAGAACTTCGCGAGGAATGAGAGGCGTCCGCTCTTGAAGGTGGAAGACAAAAAGAGTCCCGGCAAGCAAAAGCGCCGTGAACATCGCAACGATCATTCGGGTGAGTGGAGAGCGTATCATAGGCGGTATCCTACCAGCATTTTAAAGACTCGGCCCGAAATTTCGGCGGACTTCCGCCATCAAGATATTCTGAAGCTGTACGATAATCTCTAAGGTCTCAGCCATCTTTTAAAAGGAGCCACGCCCATGCTGAATGTCCCGATCCAGGAAATGATGGAATCGAAAGTGATCACGATCACCGAGGATGCGACGCTTATTGAAGCCGAGGAAAAAATGCGCTCCCGCGGGATCCGGCATCTGCCGGTCGTGGACCGCAGCGGAAGACTGACCGGGCTCTTCACCCAGCGGGACCTGTACAGGATCCTGCCGTCCCGATTAAGCGAGGACGACCCGATCGATATGACGGCCCTCAAACCGTACGTTCTGGCCGATGTCATGCGGCGGATTCCTGAAGCCCTCAGCCCCAAAGATCCCGTCTCAAAAGCGGTCTCGCTCATGTGGGATAAAAAATACGGCTGCGTTCCGATCGTGGACGACGGGCGAAAAGTCGTCGGCATCATTACCGCGATCGACATCCTCCACTTCGCCGTCCATTTCCTGAAATAAGAATCCCGGGAAACAGCAGGCCGTGTTTAGTAACTCGTATTCTCGAGTTTGACCTTGCCGCGGAAGATCCAGTAGATGCTCACGGTATAGCCCACCACAAGTGGCATACCGATCAGGGCGATCACAAGCATGATCCCGAGGGTCTTGGGCGAAGACGCCGCGTTATAAAGCGTGAGACTCCACTGCGGGTCGAGCGTGGAATAGACCAGGTCCGGCATCATCCCGATCCCAAAAATCGCCATCAAAGAAAAAAGCGAGACGCAGGAAGAAAGAAAGGCCTGAAAATCTTTTCCCTTCGCCATAACGCGCGGGATATTCGCGATGGCGAGCACATTCACGAGCGGGAGAAGAAATAGCGCCGGGTATCGGCCAAATGCGGCGAACATGCGCGGGACATGAATGAGTGTCGCGACCGTGGTCACAAGATAAGCCGCGACAAAAAAGATCATCGAATTCCGGACCCAGCCCCGCGCCTGCTCATGCAACTCGCCTTCGGTTTTCATCGCCGCATAGATCGCGCCGTGCATCATGAACGCGGCCAGCACGAGAACGCCGACCCCCAGGCTGTACGGATGGATCAGCGTAAAAAAATTCCCCTGGAATTCCTTGTCGGCTCCGATGGGCACGCCCCAGATGAGATTCCCAAGCGCCACGCCGATGAGAAGGCTTGAGACAACGCTTGAAAGGCTGAAGCAGACATCCCACACCTGATGCCACCAGCCCATGGGCTCTTTGCCCCGGAACTCGATCGCCACGGCGCGAAAGATCAGCGCGAAAAGAAGCAGCATGAACGCCATATAAAAACCGGAAAACACCGTGGCGTACACATCCGGGAAGGCCGCAAAAAGCGCGCCGCCGCCGGTCACCAGCCACACCTCATTCCCGTCCCACACCGGCCCGATGGCATTCAGCATGATCCTCCGGTCACGGTCTGTCCGTGTGAAGAGATGCAGCGCGCCGACGCCCATATCGAAGCCGTCGAGGACCGCGTAGCCGGTTAGAAGGATCCCGACTAAAAAATACCAGATAAGATTCAGATCCAAATGCATACGTTCAAAACTCCGTCCGTTAGGCCGTTTGCGAAGGCCCGGCCTCTTCGACCGGTCCCGCCTTGATCTTCTGGTTCAGGAGAAATAGAAAAAGGAAAAGGAGCAGCGCGTAAACGCAGGAGAAAAGAATGATCGAGGCCAGGACATTCCCGGCGCTCACGACGCGTGAGACGCCCTGTTCTGTGCGCAGCAGTCCGTAGACGATCCAGGGCTGCCGGCCGATCTCCGCCGTCATCCATCCGAATTGATTGGCAAATTGGGGCCCGATCACCGCGATCACAAAAAGCTTCAGGACCCAGGCCGTTTCAAAAAGCTTCCCGCGCCACCATAAAAAACAGCCGAGCATGCTCAAGCCGATCAGCCCCATCCCGATCATCACCATCAAGTGATAAGCCTGAAAAGTCGCCTGAACGGGCGGACGGTCCTTGACCGCAACACTCCGGAGACCCTGGACCGGTGTCGAGGAATTAAAATGCACCATGAGACTCAAGAGACGCGGCATTCCGAGGCCGAGAACTTTTTCATTCTTCTCATCCACATATCCGAAAAGCCACATCCCGGCGGGGGCGCTCGCTTCGTAGACGCCTTCCATCGCCGCGAGTTTGACGGGCTGGTACTTGCTCACAATAATGGCGCTTGAATGTCCGGAAAAAAGCTGAAGCACCGAAGAAAGCAACGCGACCACGAGCCCGATCTTGATCGAGGCCTTCGCGAAATCCTCATGCCGTTTTTTTAGAAGATAAAAAGCACCGACGCTAATCGCAAGCCACGCGCCGGTTTGCCAGGCGGCGAGAAGCACATGGAGCAGGCGATCCATCGAGGAAGGGTTGAAAACGAGAGCCAGAAAATCCGTGATCTCGGCGCGCTGCCGGAGGCCTTCCCCCACGATATGGTAACCGGCAGGGGTTTGCATCCAGGAGTTCGCGACCACGATCCAGATGGCGCTGAACATGGCGCCAAGAGAGACCATGAGGGTGGAAAAAAAGTGCATTTTGGGACCGACCTTGTTCCAGCCGAAGAGAAGTATCGCGAGAAAACCCGATTCGAGGAAAAACGCAAAAACACCTTCGGCGGCCAAGGCACTGCCGAACACATCCCCGACGTAGCGGGAATAGTACGACCAGTTGGTCCCGAACTGGAATTCCATCACAATGCCGGAAGCAACACCGATCGCGAAGACCAGGCCGAACACCTTGACCCAAAAATGAGCCATGCGTTCATAAAGGGGGTTTTTCGTCTTGAGGAAAAGGCCTTCCATCACAACTAGGATCACGCCGAGGCCGATACTGATCGGAGGGAAAATGTAATGGAACGCGATCGTCAGCGCGAACTGGATCCGGGAAAGCAGCACGACATCCATTCTGGGAATCTCCAGGGAAAAGTGTTTGCCTGACGCGGTTAATCCACCTGCTGTGCCGTGAGAAAAATGGATTTCTCAAGCGCTGCGAAAAAATCCTGATAGGGCTTGGGATCTTCCACCGCTTTAACGCCGTACTCCGCATTAGCGCGTACCAAGAGCTGTTTCGCGTTCCGCTCTCTGACCATCACGGACATTTTTACGATAACCATCCCGCTGTATTTCTGCCCCGTCACGGTGCCAAGGTCCAGACTCGAATCCTGGATCAGAAAATCAAGGTCCTGCATCGTATTGATCACGCTTCGGAGCATCAACTTTTTATCCGTGGTATCAAACGCCCGGCTCTGGATATTGCGCAACGCCACCTGGCTTTGATTCGTCGCGAGGATCTGCTGCTGATTTGTGGCGCACCCCCCGCCCAGGAAAGTGCACGCCGTGATCAGAAGGATCGAAAGACAAGAACCCCGCCGCAGCTTCATATTTTTTGTTCCTCCAAAAAGATCGATTTGGAAACCCTTTCAAAAAAATCCTGATAGATCTTGGGATCCTTAATGGTCTCGAACCGGGAAACCTGCCCCTGCACATTCCAGACCACCGTTTGGAACTTGACCCGCACAACCGTCGAATCCTTGGCAAGCGCAGAATTGACCATGACAGAGGCTTCGATCTTCTGGGTTTTGTCGGTCTTTCCGTAGAGGTTCGTGTAGCATCCGAACACCACACAGGCCGCATCGGCTGTAAGTGCCGCCGTCACCTGCCCGGCACTAACCGCGGTGCTATTCTTAGAGGAAACGACCATCCCGAGATCCATTTCGCTCTTATCGATCGTAAATCCGAGATCCTGGAGTGCCCCTGCGGACGCCTGGATCACCTTCTTCTCATCGGTGGTGCTGTATTTCCTCATCTGCTGTTCACGCGCGGAAAGATAATTGGCTGGCATGACCAGAAGGTTATCGGGCATGGACGCGCAACCCGCCAGACAGAAACAAAGCGCTACGGGAGTCAGATTTTTAAAGAGAGCTTTTGGGCGCATCATCTTAGACTGTTAGGAACTTAAAATTTTGAGCTATTGTAAGCAAAATCCCGGACCTTGCTTTCCTTGTCGAACTTGATGACGATCGTGAGCGTCCGTTGGGTCGTGGACGCAGCCGCGGAATCTCGCCCCGAGCCGAAGAGGATCAGGGTCCAATACCCGCCGCTCTGGGAGGCGGTCACTTCCGACGCGACCTTGTCATAGACCCAGACCTCACAGCGGTTCTCGTCCGTCGTAACGACATTGGGCGATCCGAGGATCTCCGCCACCTGCGCATTCGTCATCCCCAACCTGATGTCCCGCTGGACCTTGCCGACCGTCAAACTGTTCTTGCCGTTGTCCGCAACATCGTTGCGGAGGGTGCTTGCAGAAGAACAACCGGATAAAGCCACCACTAAGAGCAAAGCCAGTATTTTTTTCATTTTATCCTCCTCAGGATGAACTTTTTATGAATGCCGAGACTATAACATCCCTGATAAAAATCACAAACACAAAACCCGCACCCGTCCCTCTAGTTTCCGGAGCTGCGATAGCGGGCGACGTAGCCGTCGAGGACACGCCGGATCATGCGCTGGTATTTCGCGTGATGCTTCCGGGCCGCCTCCCTAAAAAAATCCACACTCGCTTTTTTGAGAACGATCGTCACCTTGACCGTATCACTTTTGGGCGGGAAAAGCTCCTCGGGCGGCGGCAGAAAATTAGGGATCCTTGTCATTTTACCGACGGGAAAATCCGGATCCGAAGGATCATCGTCTTTATAACCGTCATAAGGATCCTTCTCGCGAACCTTATTTTTGTTCTTCTTCATAACGCTTCCTTCCTTTTCTCCATTCGCCGGCGCCAAAAATCCTGATCTTTTTATCCCGATAAGTGAATCGCACCGTCAGGATCCTTTCACCGGCCTTCCCAACGGCAAAAAATCGATCTTCACCGGTACTGTGCGCCTCGTCTATAAAAATGATTATCTTGGCATCTTCGAAAATCCGCATCGCCTCATGAAAGCTGACGCCGTGTTTCAGAATATTGAGCCGTTCTTTTTCCTCATCCCAGATGAAACGGCGCGACTCCCCGTCAAACATAAGCATACCTCGCGTACGGAATTTTGTACATATTTTTATATGTATATTGGTACATTAAAAAAGGAGTCTCCCCACTCAGGGGACACTCCCGAAAAACTCCTGCCGGTCAGCCGTTAATCCAAGTTGAACTTCTTGAGGCGCTCCTTGAGGTGATCCTGAACAGCGGGGAAAAGATTGCTGAGATACTCATGATACGGACCGTTCGCCCCGGTCATGTTATTCCGGATCCAAACGAGCGCTTCTTTCTCGCGCGCTTCATCGCCCGTCAATTCCGAAGTCCTCTGGATCGCCGGGTAGAGCATCACCCAATTCGCGAGGCCCATTTCCTGGGTGATCGTTTCTTTTTGGGGCAGAAGTTTCTCGTAAACCGCGCGAGCTTCAGCGAATTTGTCATCCAATTCCAAAAGCGCTGCCTCCTTGAAAGACGTCGCCACCCCTTTGGTCTGCATGGATTCAAGGAACCGCTTCTGCCGTTCATGGTCCGCGCTCATAACCTGCGGATACGTCTTCGCCACGCTTTCGCTTGTTTTCTTTTGTTCCTCAATTTTTTTAAGAAGATGCACCTCTGCCGCCTTCATTTGGAAATACGTTCTATCAAGAGTAGGATTATTCGTTGGTTTCAATTTGGCAAGAAACCAGCGCACATTATCTAGCGCCTCATTGTATTTTCCAAGCGCCTCATAATTGTCAGCCAAGCCCCCCCGACAGACGGCGATTAATCCACCGCATTTATTTATTTCATACGCTCTTAAATAATATTCTAAAGCACTTTGATAGTCTCCCTTCTCCTCGGAAGAAGACGCTTGGCGAATAAGCCCATGAATTTTGTCTTGCACGCGCAGCGCTGTCGCATATTCTTCTTGTGACATCTTCGAGGGAAGAGATTCCTCCTTTGCAATTAGACAAGAATCTAGGAGAAAAAATTGAGCTATAAGACATGCCCCACTGAGTGCTGCAATGAGTTTTCTGTTCACAGTCGGTCTCCATTAGGCGAAACGTAAAGCTCTGGATCTAGCTTAATAAGTCCATTTTCAATGGTTATGCCTGGCGTTACCACCGATAGAAACCTATCACGCTTTACTTGATCATTAGCTACCAAACTCAAATCCCGCATAAAAAGATTCACTTTCGGATTGGTCCGAGCATCAAAATCGCAGTGTCCAGCTCCTGCAATTTCAATATTGTACTGATTGGGGAGCGGCGTGCGATTACCATTTTGATCGGCAATCTCAAAATTTCGATGATCCAGGAAAGGAACCGAGAGACCGTCGGCCGACCCGCGAACCCGGATCAGCGCCTGAAGATAGGGATCATTAATGATCCCATCCCCGACATACGGTCCTTCATAAACGATCACAGTCTTGAGACGCTGTTGGTATTTCGGGTCCATATCTTCCAGAGCCTTGATCAGAGGCTGAAAATTTCCCGAATGGGCGAAATAAATATTCGAGACACCGGGATCAAGACCATACTTTTGAATGTTCAGATCGATTAGATCAAAATAATTTCTGAGATCCGACTCGATCTTATCTCTCATGAAGTTGCATCCGAACCAAGTCTCCGCGGACCATCTCAGGGCATTCCCGATCAATCCGGTTTCCGAGTAGAGCGTAACAGGCAGCGACGCGGTGGTCAGGACATTTCCGTTCGTATCATGAGCAATATTGCCGTGCTCATCCAACAAAACAAAAGCCGGTATTCCATTCCGGGCCTGGTCTTCGGTAATATTGTGAATAAAATCAATCGAGAGCTGGGGGACACCGCCCCAGGCGCCATGTTCATTCCAAAAGCCGTTCCCGGTAAACAAAGTGAAAAACTGACCTTGCTTCTGCGCGCCCAGATTGGAAACGTCGAAATCATAGATTAGATTGTCAAAATCCTGGAGGTCGGGTGCCGCCGTCAGATTGAACTGAAACTTCCCGCCCGCTGAAAGATGCCCTGCAATGCCCAGGTTGTAATTGTTGAACTCAATGGCGCCTTGGGGGTTATAAGTTAAAGTGGCAAAGGTTTGATTCTCCCAATCCCTGAATTCGATCTTCTGTAGATCCCCGTTCACACTTAAAGTGTCTTTCCTCTTTGTCCCGTCCGGCATTCGCTCCTCCACGGTAACGCTTGTGATATTCCCCTGCGCGTCCATATTCCATTGCGTGAGTCTTTCCATGTTTTGATTTTTTTCATGGATTCCGAGGATCTGAAGACGGCCATCCCCTAAAGTTCTGAAAATAAACTCGATGGTTTTTCCGTTCTTGACCGACTGGAGTACTTTGGCGGGACCACTCTGAAAAAAAATATCGCGCGCAAAGGGGAGCCCCTCCGCGATGATCCTCGTGAAAGTCATCCCGGCCGAGGTGAACTCCTCGATCGTATCGCGGCTTAAAATAGCAGTCGCGTACTGGTCGAATCCCCCGGCAAAACCTTTTTCCCGGATTGCCTGAACAAGAGCCGGTAAATTTTTCGGATCCAAAGCATGATAGATGGAATTGTCGATTGATTTGATGATGCTGTCGACCAAGCTCAGTCGAGCCCCTTGAGTTAAAAAATCCCCCATGATGCCGGCGACAATACGAGAAGAGAATGCCGTAAAAATAGATCGGTCTAGTCCCAGCTTATCCACGACAAATTCAGCGCCTAGCGAGACCAGGCCTCCCACCACTTCCCGCCTCCAAAAAGTATCCTGGATCGATCGCCAGAGAGAGGACACGGCACCGCTCCGGCTGAAAAGATCCCGGGTGATCCCGCCCACCGCCGTGGCGATCGGGAGCCCGATCAATTTTGCGATTCGTGGATCAATCCCGAGAAAATTGCCAAGTCCCGCGACGCCGGTCATGACGAGTTCTTGCCCGATCATGGGCATCAGATTCCGGAAGGCTTCAGGCAATTGCGAGGGATTGGTGAGTGTTCCCGCGAGCGTTCCGGAGATCAGAGAAAGCATACTTGAAACCGGAGGCGGCAACCCGATATGGAGCGCGAGTTCATTGACGCCGCTGATCGCCAGCGATTGAAGTCCTGAACTTATCATGGTGGTCCCAAGACTCAAGGCACCGCCTACCAAGCCAATCACTCCTCCTGTGATAAAGGCGCCCGCAAGATTCGCGATGGTGGGACTCACGCCCAATTTATCAAGCGTCTTTCCGCTACCGAGGCTCACGGCAACCCCGATCACCTGCCGCGCGACGATCTGCCCCGGGGTGAGGGCCCCCGAAGCGAATTGCGGGCCGCCGGGAAAGGTCAGGAATTTCCCGAAACTCGCAAGCCCTTCTTTCAGGAAGGAAAAACCCGAATAAAGCCCCCGCAAAAGTCCTTCCGATACAAAACGCACGCCCGCGAAAAAATGCTCCGCCAAATAGATCAATCCCTGGCCTATCTGCAGGATGACCTGCGCGACCATCGATAGGATGCTGGCCACCACGGTTATGATCGTCGTAACAAGGGCTACGACCGCCGCGATCGCGATGGTGATCGCCGCAGCAATGGCATTAAAAATAAATGCCAAGAAGATCCCTATGATGATCGGGAAAAATGCGCCACGGATCTGTTTGGTTTCCTCCGAATTGAGGATGTGCGCCTGAGGCGCCAGAGTCATCGGCGTTAAAACCACTCCCGCCTGTTCACCCGTAACGGCCCAAAGCTTCAGAAATTCTTCTTTTGAGATCCTCACCACTTCCCCCTCGGGCCCCGCGTTGCTTTCCTGATAGGTGACCATCTCAACCATGACCGCATTACCGTTCCCATCGAAAACAAGCTTGCCGGCATCATCGGTTTTCTGCGTTAATTCAACCTTCGTCACTACCACATAGTGATTTCCATTAATATGGGTGAGGATACCTTTCCCCTGCCCCGGGAATTCGCTCCAACCAGCCGTAAGTTCACGTTTCAATTCTTCAAAATCGATCCGGGCCGCCGTAAATTGAACCCCGGGATGATCTGACAGGTGTATCTTTGCAACGGTCTGCAAAGAGAACAGCGAGAGTTCCAGATCCCCGGTCGTGAGCGGATGAATGATACCGGTAAGAATATCGATCAGAATAGCTTCCTGGGCGATTTCAAGAAGCGAGACTTCTTTGCCGCTCTCGCGCATGAGTTGCTGGATCGATAAAAAGGCGGAATGTCCGAAATGCAGGTCTCTCGAATCAATCCAATTCAAAACGGTGTCGACTTCCGCCTCGGTGAGATGCACAACATCGGCGGGCAAAAGCCCTAGTGACCGGGTCATGTCGTCGCGGGCAATCTCCCCGGCGGGCAAATAACTGTCTTTAAGAAACGTCCGGACCGCGGCCTTGATCTGGTTGACCGTGGCAAGCCTCGTCGCATGTTCCGCGCTTGCGGTCAGTTCGTTTGCCAAAGCCAGACAATTCACTCTCTCAGAGGCCAGCACCAACGCTAACCTCGCGTTTGTTTCCACCTGGTCAGGATCCCTCCCCAGAATTTTCCGGTAGTAATGATAAATAACCGGACGGAGCTCCTGCTTGACCAGCTCCTGATAAGTAGCCATGCGTTGTTTCTCAAGCTCCACAAGCGCCTTCGAGGCATCCTGCTCCATTTGTTGTTTTTGGCTAGCAATGGAAGTATCCAGTGAAGCCAGCTGAGCCGCAGCCCCGTCACGAGCATCACGCTCCGCCTGGTCCAGCTGCGCCATGGGACCGCTGATATCCACCGTCACCGTCTGGCAACTCTTCCAGAAGAGGACCTTCCGGCACACTTTCTGTTCGCTTTGATCTCTTAGCGACTGCCTCTGCGCCTCAATATTCGCCAAGGCATCGCTCAATATCTGCTGGATATTTCCTACGGCTTTCCCTTTCGCAACGGCCAACTGCATCAAGGCCTCTTCTTTCTGTTTCGCGATCTCATTTTGAGCCTCAAGATTCTGCGCTGCGAGATCGTCGCGAGATTGGACCAAGAAGACACGGGTCAGATCATTAGCCCCGTCATACTCATAATCAATCACGAGGGTGCCGCTATGATCGGTCACCTTGTCGATTGTGCCATTCGCGTAATGAGCCACGGTCTGGTCCGCGTTCGCCACCATGAGTATTTCCCCGTCAGATTTCCGGTAGGCAGAGGCGATAACCGTATCCTTGTCGAGAACGCGAGCGTTCACAATATCCCGAATCTGCGCACAAATAAGCCCCCCATCTCCCGAATCCGCTTGCGTCGGGGTCGTCAAAGTAAATTGTCTCGCCGCACTATTTTCGAGACCGGATCTAAGAATTAATTTGTCACGAATGACCGCCGGCACGGAAGGAGCTCTCTTCTGGCTCACATACGGCACAGCGATATTCGTCCAGTCTGTGGCCGCAAAATCCGCCCGGCTGTAAAACGCCAGATCACTGACCTTCATGCTAAACGCTGAAGCCGTCGTCGCGACGAGTCGAAATTCCCCGAAAGCCGGAAGACCTTGAGGAACTTCAAAATAGACATCTCCACTCGGAAGGCCTGTATAAACCTGGCTGAACAAAAGCGTGCTTTTGTCCGCGCCATAAAGTTCGAAGCAAAAGGGAACAGACGATAGATTCACGTTGAGTTTGATATACGCCGCAGTGCCGAGTTCCGCCACCGGATCGACCAGAATTCCCGCATTGGTGCAGGAGCCACCGCAACGACCATCGATAGAATAAGCAAGCCGAGGAGTACTGTCCAAATTGGGAAGAGCGTAAAGAAATTGGCTGAAGGGATAGATGATGAGGCCACCCGGTTTTTTGATGGTTTCATTGATCAGAGAATAACCGCTCACAATTTTACCGCCGGAGGCCACAAAGCCATTGAAACCATCCGCCAAATGGAACTCGGCGCTGACCAGCGCGTCCTGCGCGCCGGTGGTGATATTTGCCGCATAGGCACCACTCGAACGGTCGATCCGCGTGACTGTGTCAGTCCCTGTGCCCGAATAACTGATGGCATTTCCGGCGGGCGTTACGATCGAAGAGACTGCCCCGTTTTCAAAATAATTGAAAACGGTGCCATCCAGCGTGTTTTTCTGAATCACCCTTCCGTCCCAAATGCTAAGTTCCACCCCATCTTTTGAAAAAGCACCCGAACGAATCGAACCGTCTGAATTCAATAGGACTTGTTCAACCTTTCCCTGCCCTGCAGAAAATAAGATTGAATCCAAAATCCCATTTATATAATTCAGAACATCCCCCGACGGACAAGTGATCCTCTGAACGGCACCATTCACATAATCGATTTGCGTCATATCGGGAAGCGTTGCTTTGAGCAGAACTCCCGAGGGAGAATAAACGCGCGTACTTTCTTTATCCTCCACAGTGATCGAGGCAACAGCTCCCGAACTATCCTTGTGATAGGTGATGACCGTGAGATCCCCGTTCGCGCTAAGGTAACGCTCCAGGAACCCATCCTGAAAGATCTGAACCCCGGCGGCCGAGGAGGTGACATGTATCACTTGGCCATTTTGGATGATCGCGATGCGGTTGTCCGGTGCCGGGTATTGGACGATGGCTTCTCGCACAGAGTTATCCGCGTTTAAAATCAAGTTTGTGAGCTGTATCCCGCCGGGCGTGATAATTTTGATGGGTTTTCCCTGCACGTAGTCGGCCGTCCCTTTGAGAGATGTTGAAATTCGGACAAGATCTTGCAGAATCAGGTCCTCGCCCTCTTGATCGGACAAGGTCGAATAGTCGTAGATCTGCCCCGTACTTGTTTCCAAATGCTGCAGAAGTCCATCGGAGCCATAGCGACGCAGGGTCCCGGAATCATCCCGAATCACCGTGTCGGAGTTTTCGTAGGTGTAGGTATATGTCGCGAACACGCGTCCGGAACGCTCCGTCTGCGCCCGGCAGATGTGGCCCGAATCGTCATAGGTGTAACTCGTGATAAAACCGGTGCTCAAACCCTTCACGGATAAAAGGCGGTCCCTCAAGAAACGGCGTTCCTCTTTCACGCTGACGTCTTCGATGACCACGATCTCCTCGCCCTCGGAACCAAACTCATAGGCGTAGTGATAGACGACGACCCCTTTCTTGAGAATTTCGCGGATCTTCCCATAGGCATAACGGATCTCGGTAGACGAGGCATCTTCTTCACTCGGATCGATCAAAATACCCGAAAGCGCCGCATTTCCCACATCGCTCCCGTAGGTGTAATGGAGCACCTTATTATCAGGAGTGATCACTTGCGATACCTGCTGATTTTGATAATGCGCAGCGATGCTCCCCTGCAGGCTAACGTGAGAGACGGAGCCATCGCTCTCATACCCGATCTCAAGGGCGGTCCCATCGGCAGGAGCCAAAACCCTGGGCCCAAAAGCATAGCCCACGTCCTCCCATCCCGTGACAGGAACTTGCCATGAGCCATTGGGATCCGAAGCTTCGTTAAAAGCGACATCCCGATGCGTTACTCCGAGCCGGTTCATTTGATCGTCATAGAGAACCGTCACGATGGCAGACCCGGGCAAAATAGCCCCGGAAACAGAATTGCGGATCGAAGACGCGAAAAAAAGGTCTTCGGATACTGCGGATAAATTAAAAGTTGCGGCAGATTTAAATGTGTTGGCATCGGATTCCAGGCCTGCCTTCTTTTGCAAAACGGTCCCGATAGCAGGCAAAAGTGAGGGCGCAACTTTCTGACTTGTGTACGGCACCGCGAGATTCGTCCAATCCGTAGGCGCGAAATCCGACCGGTTATAAAATGCCAGATCGCTGACCTTCATGCTAAAAGACGAGGCCGTCGTCGCGACCAGGCGGAATTCCCCGAAAGCCGCGAGCCCTTGGGGGACTTCGAAATAAACATCTCCATCCGGAAGACTTGTATAAACCTGGCTGTATATAAGCGTCTTCTTGTCCAGGCTATAGAGCTCGAAGCGAAAGGGAACAGAAGAGACTGTCACCTTGAGTTTGATATAGGCCGCCGTGGAGAGTTCCACCACGGGATCGACCAAAATTCCGGAATTGATGCAGGAGGAACCACAACTACCCTCGAGGGAATAACCAATGCCAGGCGTACTATTGTAATTGTAAACCTTGCTAATGAACTGTTTGAAGGGATAGCTGATGATGCTGCCCGGTTTTTTGATGCTTCCGTTGACCAAGGCATACCCACTTAATATTTTACCGCCGGAGGCCACAAAGCCATTAAAACCGTCCGGCAAATGAATGCCGGCACTCACGAGCGCATCCTGTGCATCGGTGGTGATATCTTTCGCATAGGAGCCATTCGTCCGGTCGATCCGCGTCACCGGATCCGTCCCTGCGCCCGAATAACTGATGGTATTTCCGGCGGGGGTCACGATCGAGGAGGCTTTGCCATTTGAGAGAAAATTAATCACCGTGTTATCGGGCTTGATGATCTTGGAGAGATAACCGCTTTGGATGATCTGGCGAGAGCCATCGCTCGCATTAAAGGTCCCGGCTGCCAGATTGTTATTGCCGTCTAAGACGATACCCGTGAGGGATTCCTGGGTTGCCAGGAAGTTGATCCGGTTCAAGGAACCGTTGGAATAAAGGAGTTCTTCCTTCGCGGGGGTATAGATCCTTTGAAGAACACCTGACGCGTCATAAGTGATTTGTGTGCCGTCCGGTTTCGTCGCGGAGGCCAGCACGCCCGCCGCGGTATAGGTTCTTGAACCTAATGTGTCCTGCACCGTCACAGACACCACATTCCCAGAGGAATCTTTAGCGTAACTTAAAGTCGTGACAAGAAGCGAAGACGTGGTGACTCTCTGGAGCAATCCCCCTGTATAAAGTTTTACGGTGCCGTTCGTTTCTGAGATCTGCGTCAATTGACCGTTTTGAATGATCCCGGTCGCCCCACTGGGGTAACGGACCGTTGCTGAAAAATCACTGCCGGGACCTAAAACAATATCCGCGACCTCTATGTTATCGGGGCGCTTGATCGCGGAGGGTTGCCCCTCGGTATAATCCACCGTCCCGCTCAGCGGGTTTACGATCCGAACCAGGGTTTGAAGCACCCGGCTATTTCCCTGGGCATCGATTAGAGAACTAAAACGATATTCCCCGCCTTGAGCCATCGTCAGCGTCGTTAATTTCCCATGGCTATCGTAATACCGGATAGAACCTAATTGGTTGGTGACTTGTGTTTCGCCCGTTCCATACTGATAAACGAATCGACCGGTCACCACCCCATTGCGTTTTATCACGGCTTCGGAAATGCGCTTTTGATCATCGTAAGCATACGTTGTCACGATGCGCTCTTCACCCTGCACTTCTTCGATGCCCGTGACTAGCCCCGCCGTCAACAGAACACGGTTCCCAGCCTGGTTGCGGAATTCGATCAATTGGCTCTTGGAGAATCCCTGGGGATCGGCGCCCGACGCCTCAAAATACTGATAGACGCGCCCATCCGTCATTTTCGCGAACGAAGGTTTATCGTTTTGAAATTCGATGACGGTTTGATCCGGGAGCGCCATCTTGATCAAATGTTGTAAGCTAAAAAAAAGCGTTCTGCCATCGGGCATGTGAACTTGCGCATTCTGCAAAACGCCCGCGCTGTCATAGGTCAGCTGATCATAAAAAGTGCCGTCTTGATAACGGATGGAAACTACCTGGCTATTCTGAATCCCAAACACGGTCCCGCTCGAGTCCGTCAGTTCTTTAAGAGCGCCCTGAGAATCATAGCGCCGAATCAATCCCTGCCTTGTCACTGTCATCCCATGGATCAAACCGCTCGGATCCATTTCCGGGGCATAAGTAGTTTCATGGCCCGATGGGTCCATGACGCGACTAACACCGCCTGAAGGATCAAAGTAAAAAAGAGTCCCGTCCGGGTTCGTCATGCGAATCATTCGGTTCTCAGGATCATAAAGGAGACTTTGAGGAAAGTTCGAATCTGCAGGAAGAGAAGGCGAAACGATCTGACATTCAAAACCTTCTGGGTTTACGGATATCGAATACTGGTATGTCACGCCATTTTGTTCGATGCGCGCTAACTTCCCCTCTAAGAAAAAAAATTCCGCGCCATTCGGATGATGATATCCCACCATATTTCCCGAGGGGCCCAAAACAATCTCAGAGGCTCCTTCTCTGGCGATCGTTCTAACAACCTCGCCCGCAGCATTCACTTCGTAAGTAAAAGAAGTGACATCAAGGTCAGAAGTAACCTTCGAATGGATCCTCCCCTGGGCGTCATAGAAAAGACGGGATCCATCGGCTTTGACTTCTTCCGCCAGAACACCGTTTGATAACCGGTAGTAGTCCCCTGCTCCGGCGCGGAGCCATCCCGATTCAAGCGTGCCGGAAGCACTGAACGTCGGAGAAAGAAGCGTTGCCGCTTCTCCGCTCAGATCAAAATCCAAATGAAAACTGTCCGAGGGCAGCGTGGGACCTGGAAGCGCGTTCAAGATCACCAGGAAATGCGCTACTGTTTTGCTGGAACCGCTCGTCTCCTCGACGCTCAATAAATTCGCACCTTCATGCAACGTGTAAGGAATTTTTTTCTGAGCGCCATTCACCTGATAAACAAGGTTGTAATTCGCGGAGGTCACGCGATTCGGTGAAGTCACGACGATCTTCGGGAAGGGTTCGGTGAGCGTCACTTGAAATACAACCGTTGTTTCATTCCCCGCCAGATCGCGAACTGTGCGGGTAATGTCATTCGCACCGGAGACGAGCACAAGATCTTCCGTTCGAATTTCACCGTCCACATTGTAGATCAGCTGATAATTTGAGGTGGTCACGGACAATGGAGACACAAGTTTCACGACTGGAGAGATCGTGTCCACCGTTACATTCCAATTCACAATGGTCTGGTCGCCTAGAAGATTTGTCTCTGTGATCGTAAGCGTGTTCGCACCCTCTGTCAGATTCTGGAAGGTCTTCGCCTTCGCGATGCCGTCGGAGGTGTAATGGATCGTGAATGAAGGGGCGTTCGTCACGTGCTTCGCAGCAGAGCCCACAACTACCGCTGGGGCGACGACATCGCTGATCCCAAGTCTATAGAAGCGCATCCCCCCCGGATTCACCGAAGGATCGGTCCAGGTAGTTTCCGCAGAACTGGCTTTCAGCACCGTGAGGGTCTCCCACGTCCTCAGGTTGGTGGAGACCTGGATTTCATAATTGACACCGGCCTGACTCGTGAACTTCATCTTCCAGCCATTCATGGGATTCGGTATCTGAAGGATCTTGGGCGGATCGGGCGATAGCAACGGCGCGGGAGTCGGCGCGCTGAGCGGCGAATTATTTTGGGATAGAAATTCTTGAGTGGTGGAAGGCGCCGCCTCCTGAAGCGTCATCGCGGGTGGGGTTGAGGCAAGGGTCGCATCCACGACGGGAAGTTCCGGAGACTGGGTGAGATTCTGCGGCAAGATCCCGTCCGCGAGGACGATCTGGTCCCAGGTAAAAATAAATAGCATGAAGATCGCGACCATTTCGACTTGAAAAGAGAATGCGTTCTTAACTTTGCCCGATCCTTCTGCGGTACGTTTCATATCTCCCTCCGTCAGTCAGATTTTTAAATTCGACAGACATGAAACTAAACCCGACATGATCGAAAGAAAATTGAAAGGAGCCGAAACTTTTTCGGAGGGATACTGGGAAGCGACTAGAGACTATCTATAAAAGATATTAAGAATTTCAGGGGACCCTTTCAACCGCGTCCTTCTCGTTTAGTTCATTATCTTCATGGTCGACAAGGACTGCACTGATTTCCAATTTTAAAAATTACAGATAATCAGGCGTAGGTTGAAAAGGTCCAAACAGAGGCCTCCCCGGAAAGGACCGGGCCCAAGTGAGAAGGCGATCGCCTACCGTACGGAAGAGGCGAAGGCCTCGAGGCTGAGACGCACAGGCGCTCGACTGGACTCGAGGATGCCCATGATCTCATTGATGTAGATCTGAATATGCGGCGGGGGGTTGTCATCAAAAAGAAGGAAAAGATTCAGGAGAAAGCGACGCACCTCGGTGGCGAGTTTTTTATCTTTGATCTGGTCTAACCGGCTTTCCAACTCGTTTGAGGACATCAGATTCTCCTTATTTCTATTAGAAACCTAGCACCCTATATTAATAAATGCAAGCTAATTTCGAATTAAAACTAGCATTAGATAGCATTAATAATCACTACATCTAAAATAGTCTGAAAAACCCCTAAAAGTAGCTGAAGAAAATCCCCGGAGGGTTCGATAATCTTTCAGAAGCGACCGACTTTATTTATTGAACAAAAGTGCCCGATAAACTCATAAGTGCCGTTCGCCATCAAAAAACAAACAAGGAGTTTGACCTCATGATGAAAAAAACTCTCGCGCTCGGGATCATCATTGCCTTTATGGCTCTCACGCCCGTCCCCGCTTTTGCGACAGGGTCCGGCGGATACGAGAACGCCTCCTTTAGCGCGAAACAATTGGCCCTCGGCGGAACCGGGACCGCGACGCCGGATGAAGCGGCAGCCATTTCCTATAACCCGGCCGGTATTGCCGATCTCCCCGGCGTACAAGTCCAGGCAGACGCAAACTTTATCAGTCTGATGACCTTCAAAGATAACGACCAGACGGGATCGACCCGAAGTTCCGGCACGTTAGCCCTGGTTCCCACCGGCTATGTGACAGTCAATCCGGGCAAGATGTTCTGCGACAAGCTCGCATTGGGGGTCGGGATGGATTCACCGTTCGGGCTGATGAACAAATATAACTCCAACGATCCTGCCGTTCACTACACCGGTTGGAGGAATGAGCTCAAGATGTATGCGATCAAACCCACGATCGCATACAAAGTCACAGACAAAATCTCGGTGGGCGGCGGACCTGTCTATTACAGAATTGATGATTTCGGCTCCATCCAGGGATACCCCAATTCCCTGATAGTTGGCGGGCTTCCAGACGGTCAAATGCGCGCCAATATGTCCGGCAATCGCTGGGGATGGCAACTCGGCACGCTGCTCAAGCTCACTCCGAAACATCGCCTCGGCTATTACGTCCGAGGCCCGGTGGTTGTGAAGGCGAGAGGCCAGGTAAAGGTCGAAGGGGCCAGCACATTGTGGGGACCCAGTGATTTCGAGACAGGCGTTCACACCAAAGTCAATCTGCCCATGAATATGACCTGGGCTTATGCCTTCCAGCCAACAGAAAAAACGCATTATGAGGCAGATTTCACCTGGACACACTGGTCGGTGCACAAACGCCTTAGAGTTCCGGCTGATCCGGCGCCTGGAGTCTGGAACAATACGATCCTGGATGGTGTTGGAAATTCCTCCGGCTCGGATAAAGACTGGAGGGATGGCTACGGCCTACAATTGGGCGCAAGCCATAAGCTGACAAAGAATTTAACGCTGAGGGGTGGAAGCTGGTTCTATTGGACGCCAATACCGAAAGACCATTTCACTCCCGCAGTCCCGGACGCTAACCATTTAGCTCTATCCATGGGAGCTGGTTACAACATCAACAAATATCTTGTCCTGGACCTCTGCTATTACAACTCGTTCTATTTCAGACGACGCATCAATAACAGCATCGCTGAGAACCCTTCGCTCTCTAATTCTTCGGTAGACGGAACGTACACAACGTACTCTCAGGGATTCACGATCAGCTTAACACTCAAGTGGGATGATCTGTTCCCGCGCGTGGGCGGCAAGGTCGACGAAGGACCGTCGATCGAGATGCCGAAGGTGGCGTAAAAGCCTCACACAGTCGGTAGTATGTGGTAGGTGGATAAAGCTAGCTTTGCGATAGGCAACATAAAAAAAGGCCGTTCCTTCGATGTGAAAAGGAATCGGCCTTTTTTATTTCCGCTTGGGAGAGGTGAGGTCGAACGCCTTCCACTCGTCGTAAGGCGTTCGGGAAAGAAGCGAGGCAACGGCTGCGGCCGGGGTCTTGTGCTTGTAGAGCATACTGTGAACTTCACGCAGGATCGGCAGGTCGAGCCCCACACGTTCGCAGAGCTGATGCGCGCTTAAAGCCGTATCGACACCTTCCGCGACCATTTCCATCCCGCCCAGGATCTTTTTGATCTTGCGGCCTTTCCCGAGCTCGCGGCCGACAAAAAGGTTGCGGCCGTGCTTGGAGAAACAGGTCGTGATCAGATCGCCGATCCCGGAAAGCCCGAAGAAGGTATCCGGGCTCGCGCCCATTTTAACGCCGAGGCGCACCATTTCATAAATGCCGCGCGTGAGAAGTCCTGACTTGGTGTTGTCCCCGAACTGGAGGCCGTCACAGACCCCCGCGGCGATCGCGATCACGTTCTTGAGCGCGCCTCCGAGCTCCACGCCCGTCACATCCTTCTGGACATAGACACGGAATTTCGGATCACGGAAATATTCCTGAACGCATTTTGCGCTGGCGGCATCGTCTGAGGCCGCGACCACGAGCGTCGGGATATTCCGCGCGACTTCTTCGGCGTGAGAAGGACCGGAGAGCGCGACGATCCGAACCTTTTGCCCAAGCACCTCACGGATAATCTGGGAGGGCCGCAGGCACGTTTTTTTCTCGATCCCCTTGGCAGTGCTGACCAGGATCTTTTTCTGATACGGAAGACCTTTCAGTTTCAGGAGGACATGCCGGAGGAATTGCGACGGCACGGCCAGCACCAGCACATCGCCGAATACCACGGCTTCTTTAAGATCGGACGTCACGCACAGGGCTTTCGGCAGTTTCACGCCGGGCAGAAATTTGACGTTCTCGCGTTTTTTCATGAGAACTTTGGCGTATTCTGGGAAGGCAGACCAGATCATGACGTCATTCCCGCGTCGAAGATTCACGAGCGCAAGCGCCGTCCCCCAACCGCCATCGCCGATCACGGATACTCTTATATTCTTAGGCATCTTGGTCTTTCCTTTTCGAGGCATTCTCACATTCACTGGCACAACGCGCAACGGTCAACGCTCAACGGCTTTTTCAAGCTTTCACGTTGTGCGTTGCGCGTTGAACGCGTCTCATTTACACCGGCATCTCTTTTTGAGAAGCACGTGCTCTTTCACGACCGCCTTGATCTCCTCGGGAACGCGGCAGGGTTTCATCGCCTTGTTCACGAACACATGGAGCGTCGATCCCGTCGCGACCACGACATGGGTCTTCGCGTTCATCACCTGGTATTCAAAGCGCAGCGTGCTGTTCCCGATCTCCGCGACACTGGTCCTCACGATAATGTCATCGTCGTAGGTGGACGGCGAAAGATAATTCACATGCGCTTCCGCGACCGGCAGGTAGATCCCCTTTTTCTCGCATTCCGTGTAGGGAAATCCCAGCGTCCGGAAATATTCATTGCGACCCGCCTCGAACCACTTGAGGTAGTTCGCGTAATAGGTGATCCCCATCTGGTCCGTATCCGCGTAAATCACCCGATATTTATAATCAAAATATTCCATAGCACATCCTCCCCCACCCTACTAATTCCGGGAATTCAATTCCCGGAATTGATCGGGTTAAAAGAAACTTTTTTTGCCGCTGATCTTTTCTTTGCGCTCGGCTGCCAATTTCTCCAGGAGCTCGCGCTCGATCTTGCTGGGTTTGGTCGGGATCTCAATATCCACTTTCACATATTGGTCCCCGCGGCGCTCCTCCATGCCGAAGGCCGGAACACCCTCGCCCTTGATCTTAAGCACCTTGCCGGCCGGAGTTCCACTTGAAACCTCAAGCCGCGTTTTCCCGGTCAGTGTCGGAACTTCCACTTCGCCGCCCAACACCGCCACCGTGTACGGGATCAGCACCTCACAATAAATGTCATGCCCCTGCCGCTCGAAGGTCTTATTCTTTTTGATCAACACCGGGATGTAAAGATCGCCGCGTGATCCGCCGCCCTGTCCCGCCTCGCCCTCTCCCGTCACACGAAGTTTGGAACCGTGCTCGATCCCGGCTGGGATCTTCACCTGAAGCTTGCGTGTTTTCCGGACGCGACCTTCTCCGCGACAAGTCTGGCAGGGTTTCTCGATCGACTCTCCCTCCCCGTGGCATCTCGGGCAGGTCCTGCGGATCGTGAAAAACCCTTGGGAAACCCGAACCTCGCCGCGCCCCCCGCAATCGGAGCATGTCGTTTTCCGAGAACCTTTTTCCGCGCCCGTGCCCTGGCATTCAATGCAGGTTTCCTTGCGCGGAATTTCCAGATCAAAGGTCTTTCCCGTGAGAACTTCGGCGAGCTCGAGCTCCACCGTGTATTCCAGATCGGCACCCCGCTGCCCGCGACCGCGGCGTCTTCCGCCATCGCCTCCGAAAAAACCCTCAAAAAGATCGCCGAAGATATCGCTGAAGCCGCCAAAGGCATCCTCGAAACCTTCGAAACCGGAGAAGCCCTGACCTCCCAGGCTGTGCCCGTACTGGTCGTAGCGGGCTCGCTTGTCCGGATCGCTGAGGACGGCGTAGGCTTCCGCGGCTTCCTTAAATTTCTCTTCCGCGGCGTGATTTCCGGGATTGCGGTCAGGATGATGCTGCAAGGCAAGCTTGCGGTAGCTTTTCTTGATCGTCTCGCTGTCCGACGCCTTGGTCACACCCAACACTTCATAGTAATCGCGTTTTGCCATAATTCCTTCGGAATCGCGCAACGCTCAACGATCTGCGCGCAACATTCTTTTTTTGTGCGTTGCCCGTTGCACGTTGAGCGCGTTTTAAGTGATTTCTTCCTGCTTCTCCTCGGAAGCGGGCGTTTGAGGCTGGGGCGATACACGAACGCGGACCTTGGCGGCCCGGAGGAGACGGTCATGAAGGGTGTAGCCCGGTTCAAGTTCATCGACGATCTGATCTTCCGGTCCTTCCTCAGGCACATGGGCAACCACTTCGTGGAAATGCGGGTTGAACATCTGCCCGGCAGTCTCGACCCTTTTGAGACCGTGCAACTTGAGAGCATCGGTAAACTGCTTCTGCACTCTCTCTACCCCCGAAAGCAGCGTCTTCAAATTCTGCAGCAGCGCCTCATACGAGGTCGCGCTCGCGGAAGCCGTCGTCGCGTGACCGACCGCCCTTTCAAAATTATCCAGAACGGGGATCAGTTCCCTCAGGATCCGTTCCTGGCTGAACTTGATAAAATCTTCTTTGTCGCGCGCGTTCCGTTTCTTCGCGTTCTCGAAATCCGCCGCCGCAAGTAAGAATTTTTCTCGCAAGCCTTCAAGCTCTTCGACCTTCTTCTTAAGCGCCTCGTATTCCTGCGCCGGAACTTCTACTTTTCCGCCATTTTGCGAAGCCGCGGCATCCTCGACCTTGCCGTCCTCCGCCATCTTTTTCCCTTCGTCCTGTTTTTCGTGATGATTTTTCTTGTGGTGATGACTCATAAGATTTCGGGCTCCATTCGTTCAAACATATGGCCTACCACAACTGCCATGCGCGAAACCAGCGGGATGATCTGCCGGTACGCCATGCGCTTGGGCCCCAGGATCGCGATCACGCCGCGGCGGTTTTCCCCGGCGTCATAACGCGCCGCCACGATCGAGCAATCTTCCAAAGCCTCTTGCGAGTGCTCGTGGCCTACCGAGACCGAAACATGCTCGGAATCAACGTGCGTCAGCACCCATTGGGTAAGCGTCACTTTTTCCTCGAACACGCCCAGCAAATTCCGGACTTTCCGAACATCCTGGAATTCAGGCTTTTCAAGGATATAAGGGAGTCCCTGTAAAGCAAGCCGGGTCCTGCCCGACTTTGAAGACGTCTTCGCTTCCGCGCCGGGCATCAGGGTCAATCCAACTTCCTGGGATAAAGAGGACAAAAGCAGAGAAACATGGTCGAGGAACTCCTCCAACATTTGAGGGCTTGCCGCGGGGACGAGCTCTTTTTTGAGACGGCTGAGGGACTCCTCGGAATGATCTTCGAAAGGCGTATGATCCAGATAATAACGATAGCCGCAGTCTGTGGGAAGGCGGCCGGACGAAGTGTGGGGATGTGAAAGATAACCCATTTCTTCCAGGGCTCCCATTTCGTTCCGGATGGTCGCGGGAGAAAAGGAGGTGGCATATTTCTCGGCGATCGAACGGGACCCCACGGGTTGGGTCGTTTCGATATGCGTTTCGATGACACCACGCAAAATATTGTTCTGTCTGAGGGATAAGGTCTGCATAGGGGGCGTATCATAACAAAAAACGCCCACAATGAGAAGCGGGCGTTACGAACGCGCTTACATAGGAGGGGCGCCGCCGGCCAGCCAGGCATCGACTCTTTTCCGGAAGATCATGATCAGCGCCAGGAAGAGCACCGAAGATAGCGAGAGGATCTCGCCCCATTGCCTGACAGGAGTGGTCCCAAAATGCACCCTCACGGAGGAATCTCCAGGGGGCACCTTGAAAAGGATCAAGCCAAAAGGATTCGACGGATAGATCTCTGTGGCCCTGCCATTCACAAAAACCTCCCACCCCGGGAAATAATAGGAATAAAAACACAAGGTTGCGAGCGTCGCGGCGGTCACATGAAAGCGTCTGTCAAGAGGGCTGCCCCCCTCCTCCACGACCTGCGCCTCCCCGCGGGTGACCTGCACTTTTTTAGCGGGAGACAGGATCCTGCCATTTTCAACCCACTTCGGTACAAATCCACCCGATTCATGAGATTTCAATGTCCTGACATACGCCTCCGTGGATCTCGTTTCATGGATCTTCAAATAAAAAACCCTGCAGTAAGAAAGATTGAAACAAATGAACAGAATGCAGCCAAGAAACAAGGCGACCTTGCGCAAGCGAGGCGAGAACAAGCAAATAACACCTCCTGACAAAAAAGAGAGCGAGAGCGCCGCCAGCATCATAAATCGCCATGGGAATTGCACATAAGCCAGCTTCGGGATGATCCTCCAGCACGGGGCAGACACGGGTAAGGTAAAAAAGATCGCCAGGATAAAAAGTGCAAGGAAAAAAAGCATCTGCCGTCCGGCTCCTTTCACTGTCAGGACGATCCTCCTCCAGAACAGGAGAAGAACCAACACCGCCAATAAATGGACCTCGCCGGGAACGATTGCTTCCCGAGCACTTGCTCCCCGGAACTTCCACGGAGCATAGAAGACATGCCCCAGACGAAGAAAATTTTCCCGATAATCAATGTTAAGAAATCTTTCAATATGAACGAATGGCTGCTCAAGCATGGAGGGAAGTACAAAATAGGCAGTCACCCAAAGAGCTCCTCCAAAAACAAAACCCATCGCCATCAGCTTCCGTACCTCAAAACGCCCCGCCGCCGCCCAAAGGAAAAGGCCGTAACCGACGGCCCACGGGAGAAAAATGAAAGTGGCCAGCGGATGAGAAAGAAAAAGCCCTGCAACGCCGAACACCCCGATCAGGATATCGCGCAGCACGACGCCCCGGGAAAGACGGTAAAAAGCCAACAAGATCAGCGGAAAAAAAATAAAGGCTGTCGCCTCTCCCACTGCAGCGCGCATATAAATATCTAACGCATGATAGGGCGCAAAAAGATACGCGACCGAAGACAACAACCCTCCCTGTCTGCCCCATAGCTCCCGGGCAAAGAAATACATCGAAACGCCTGAAAGGAAAAGGCAGACAAAGATCGCAACGTGGAAACCCAGAACCAAAGGAAAAAAGAACATGCAGCTTGCCGCAATGTAGAAAAAAAGAGGCGAGTAGAAATTGAGGTTGGGGTAGCCGTACCCCTGGTTGATATGGGGGGACCAGCGTGCCAGGAAATCGCCCTCTCGCCAGGACTGATGGACGGCGACAGCTTTTGAATAATAAGCGATCGAATCGTGAGCATCGAGGAGGCTATTGCTAAACAACGGCCACGCCATGAGGACCGCGGCACCCAAGATCAACGAAAGAAACAGCAGGTCCTCAGGGACAGGCTTAAGTTTGAACACGGGTTTCTCCATGAGGCATGACAAAAAAGATTTGTTTGGAATTCACCGGGAAAGCCCTTCAGAAAGCATCCTAAAACACGGGTTGACACCCGGGGCCATGCTCGCCGCCGGGTGTCAAACGCAAGATCCGGATCTAGTTTTTCTCCATCTCGGGTTCCTCGCCTTCAGATCCCCCTTGATGCCTGCCCTTCCCGTCTTGCATCTTGTCCATCCGAGCCTTGTGCTGCGCCTGCATTTTCGCGAACTGCTCGGGCGTCAAAACCTCTTTCATCGCGAAAATACCGTCGATCTTCTGGGCGAACATCTGCCCCTTGATCGCGTTCACCTCGCCGACAAGCCCGTTCACATCTGCGCGTTTCGTCGCCGGCTTGGAGATGGCTTCGTGAAGCGCCTGCATTTTCGTCTTCATCTGCTCGCGCAGTGCCTTACGCTCATCTTTTTTCCCTTCGCGCTGGGCCTTCAACTTTTCCTTCTGCTCCGCGGTCAGATTCAATTCCTTGAAAAAATCCGGGCTCTGCCCCTTACCGTGTCCCCAGCTTTTTCCACTCGTCTGACCTTCTCCCTCGGATCCGGCATAGGCCAAAGGCCCCGTCGCCATCAACCCAAGAACTGCTAAAACCGCTATGAGCTTCGTGAGTTTGTTTTCCATTTTGATTCCCTCCCTTTTACTTGGTTAGACCCCAGATTAAATTCAAAAGTTCCTTTAACGGCCTATTTCTTCATAAGTAGTCTCGTAATCCTTCAGCTCTCCGTTCATGAGCTCGGTATTGCCGGCACCCAATTCGTTCATGAACGTCATCTGCTCTTCCACGTAGGCATAAGCCGGATGTATAGACCCGGACGGCCACCTCGCGAGCACCACAGTCACCAGAACAAGCGCTGTAACGAAAGCCACACGCATCATGGGAACGGGTAACGGAAAGCGGGATACTAAAAGATCCACAAGTCCCCAAAATCCACCCGAAGCATGCGCACTTTCCGCCGCAATCTGTTCTTGGATGCGGCGCCAAACGATCTCATCCGGTTGGATCTCTGGAACCCCTTTAAACGGCGCAACAGCACTCTCTTGAAGATTCCGAAAGAACCCCCGGCACGCCGAGCATCCGGCCAGGTGTCCGTCCACACTCGCGCGCTCAATCGCTCCAAGCTCCTTGTCGAGATAATCCGTCAAAAGACGGTCCTTCAATTTTTTACAGTCCATGACTCACTACCTCCTTTTGTCCTGGCTTCTCTCTTCTTTTCACTGAAGGTTGCCAGGGCTGACCCAATTGACCTTCATTTTTTTCGATGGAGAATTGGGTCTGCCCGAGGGCCATCAAGGTCTCGCGGGCTCTTTTGAGCCTCGAACGGACCGTATTGATGTTGATCCCAAGACTTCGGGCAATCCCCTGATAATCCATCCCTTCGATCTCCCGCGAAACAATGCAAGCCCTTTGGTCGGGATTCAGCTGATCAAGCAGAGCCTTCAATTGCACCCCCGTATCATCCGCTTCGAGACCTTTCCTGGCATCGGCTTGGGTCACGGTAGCCGGATCCTCAAACACTTCTTCGACTTCGCGTTGCGTCACGCGACTTCTTTTCTTCGCGTGATTCAGCGCCGTATTGAGCGTAATCCGGTAAAGCCAGGTTTTGAACGCTGCCTCAAACTTGAAAGAACCAAGACTCCGGTGTATCTTCAGGAACACATCTTGCGTCACTTCCTCCGCGTCAGGCTTGGTATTCACGACCCGGTACGCCAAGGTGTAGACATACCCAGCCGCCCGCCGGTAAATCTCCCGGAATGCTCCCGCGTCCCCCTCCCCCGCCCTGACGATCAGTTCCCGCTCGATCTCTTGCATGGATATTCTCCCGATCTTGAAAACTTAGACCTCAACATCTCTCAAAAAGTTCCGCGCCCATGGATTCTACCCCATCGAGAGGTTTATTCTGAAAAAATTGTTTTCCCCCGCGGATCTTTGCCTCATGATAAAATTCGAATCTCTCAACATAGGGAAACGGACTTTCATGGCCCAAAAACACCCAAAAAAAATAATCTGTCTTTGGATTGTCGCAAGCCTCCTATTGAATGTTCCCACCGGATGGGCCGCCCCCTCCAAGGATACAACCCTGGACGTACCTCCGGAGATCCCCTTGCCCAAGCCCTCAACACAGGAAGCCCCCGGAGCGCCATCTGAGAAAAAACCAGCGCCCCTCTATTACAAACCCGGCTCCCTCGTGCTGCGAGGCCCCTTACCGCCCAATATGATCCGGGGCCCGCAAGAGGTCTTGACGGGAGAGCCCGATTATATTGTCTCGGAGCCAGACTTTTACACCCTTAGCCAGACCCAGCCGCTTTCCGATGTCGCGCGTCTTTTTCTGGAAGAAACACTGATCCCCTCCGAGGCCGCTTACTTTCAGGCGGGTATCGGCATGGACTCTCATACCGGGATGCCTTATGACCATATCCGGATACGGCTTAAGGAGAACCTGCTCAGCGAGGTCGGCAATTATACCGCTGCCTCAAAGCTTTCTCTCATGATCCCTTTTCTTATGAAGATCATTCAGAAAAATCCCTATCTTCGCCAGGTAAAGATCACCCCCGAAGAAGCTACCGTCAAGTTGAGACAGACCCTCAGAACTCTTTTGAACTATTCCGAAAAATATCCCGACTACGGCGGATTTCTCCCTTGGGTCGACATCCGTCCGAACGGAACGATTGCGCCGGCCTCCACCAAAGTCCCTTCGCTTGATAACGGCCAAATGACCTGGGCGCTGGCCGCCGTCGTCGCCGCTTTTGAGGACTCAAGTGACCCGGAGCTCCGCAAGATCGCGAGCATGGCCCAAAAGTTCCTTCACGGGCAAAGCTACAAAAAATTCTACGATCCAAAGCTCAAGCTACTTCACGGCACCATTCAATATGACACCGAAGCGCGCGAATGGAGCGGGGATAAGACTTACTACCTAAACGACATGTTCGAGGGAACCCTCGCCGTGCTGTGGGGTGTGCTTCACGGCCAAATCCCGGAAGAGGCCTGGGACAACTTGGAAATCCCCACGATCGAATACATCACCGAATCGGGGGAAAAGATCACGACCCTCGCGGGATTCCGGGCCTCCTTCCATGAGCACTGGGCCCTCGCTTACCTTCCTTTCATGGAATCGGCCCTTGCACCGCTTTATCAAAATTATCTCTACGCCCAAGCGGACCACGCCCACAGAAACCACCTCCCGGGTTTCATCAGCACGGCTTATGACCCCAAAGGGATCTATCGACAGATGGGGATCGACTCGATCGCGTATGAAAAAGTGGACAGGACCGACGTGGCCGTGCTTTTCGCGACCGCCATGGCAATGCTGATCTCCCCTTCCGTGGGTGCGTCCTGGCTGATCAAGTTCTACGCTTTTAAAAATTTCCTCACGCCGTACGGCGGTTATGAATCCGTGGGCCGGGACGGCTATGCGGACATTTTCACCGCCGACGCCAAGGGCATGACCCTCCTGGCCTCCAGCGGAGGCGTGGTCGACGAGATCAATAAATACCTCCGCGAACGCACCGTTCCCGGAACCGGGATCCCCATGAACGTCAAGCTGATCGATCTCATGCACGCGAAGTACAAGCAAATGATGGCGACGCGCGATAATCGGCCGATTTTTTTCCCCTCCAAGCCATTTCCCGCGCCTCCCGAAGAGGTGATCCAGGTCAATTTCCAGAAACCACCCGATGCTGGCGAGATCTATGATGTGATCGCCCATCTTCAGCCGGGACATTTGCACGGAAAAAATGTCCGCTCCGTCGGCCAGAAAACGCTCGAGCAGGATATCCAGCCGGGCCAACCCTTTCAATTCGAATTCGAGATCCCGGCTTATTACGCCTACTTTGACCAGTGGGCTTTCCGGGGAACCTATGTGGACAAGGCCGTTCGCATCGCGGACATGCGCTATGTGATGCTCACTCTGCCGCTTCTCAATCCCCCTGGCATCTACGAGCTTGAGATCAAAAGTGACGACATCACCCTTGCCACCGTGGTCGTGAATACCGCCAAACCGGGACGAATCTCTCAGGATGGAAAATGGAAGACTTTCGTAGAGAGAATCACGCCAATCCCGGAATCGGATGACAAGCCTTTCAACTATATTTCGGTGGCGATCCATGATCCGCGCTACCTGTTGGGTGAAATGAGCCGGGGCGGCCGCGAAGGGACGATCGTTCTCAAAGAGATCGCCCTCTATAAAAAATTCCCGTTCACGGACGTTCCGGAACCGCCCTACAAGAATAATCCCCAGGATGACACGGAACTGGAATTGATCCGGTACTGGCGCTTAAGCCACGGCGACCTTCCCTTCCAGAGGGACGCGCTGCGTGGGACCTACCGCTTTTCGGGCGGCTCGGGATGGCGCGGCGGGTATATTCCTTACACGAATCTTTCGAAATTCCGGTATATCTATATCAAAGTCCGCAACGCCACGGACAATGCCTGCCAATGCTTCCATATCGAACTAAAACATGAATCCGACCAACTCCTCGGGGAAAAGATCCCGCTCGTTATCCCCCCGGACCGGGAGTGGCATATCTACGAGATCCCCATCCCTCCCTATATCCGCTACACCTTCAACTATATCGCTGTCTCTGACCCTTACGCGGACTTCGAGCTGGGGTCGCTCCTTCTAGCGCCCGCGCAAGTCACGGATCTCAAGGGCCCCATTGAAAAAACCGGCGACCCGATGACTGAGAGAAAAAATCCGAGTTGCAAATAGCACTTCCGCCTGACAGGCGCCGCTCACAAAAATGGCCCGGTCTTTTGGACCAGGCCATTTTTAAGGACTTATCGGAGACGAGATCCTCGGCTTTAGAACCCGAGCTTCTTTTTCATGCCATTGCCGGCTTTTCCAGCGGCCTTCATGGCCTTATCCGCTTCCCGCTTGGTACAGGCGATGACGCGATCGCCTTTGCGCGCGGACAGGACCTGATCCTTCTCGATCCCCTTCTTGCCGAGCGTCGCGAACCAATCCCCCGCCTGATCGACCGGGTTATCTTTCGTACAATCAACGGCGGCATAGGCCATCGTACTGCCCGCCATAAGCGTTAAAGAAAAAAACGCGATCACAAGTTTACGCATGATATTTTCCTTTCGTGGATGAATGTGGTTTTGAATCCGCGCGCATTATAACCCCATCCCCTCCACCAATCAATTCCGGGAATTCAATTCCCGGAATTGGCGGGGTGCACCGGAGAAGCGGAGGATTTCGGATTGGAAGGCCTTGAGTTCGCCGGTGGCAAGAGCCCCGGGCGCGAGTAACGTCCTGGGGGACGCTTGCCATGGGGCTGGCAGCCGCTCTGGGCGCTCTCTGTTTGGGACCATCGTTTGAGGGTGCTTATAAATCAACTCTGTGCGACGCTGCGCAGAACTTCCCCGACGGAGTTCTGTTAATTCACGCTCGGCTGTTAGGGAATGAGCGTGGGGCTCTGCACAGCTTCTTTCAATACACTCATAAAAAACGATGCAGCTTGTTTATATCCGGATTTTACGGCTTGACAGGCTTCGACAACGGTGACGACAGGTCCGGCCACTACTCTGAGGGGCAGTTTGTAAAACTCTTCCCGGCCCGCACGCCTTTGTTCCGGGGTAAGAGGATTACGCATCCCAAACGGAAGTCTCGAATGTTTTGGCACTGAGTCATCCACGGGATCCCAAAAGCCGCCCGCGACGTGTATTTCGGTGGAAATCGTACATATAGCGCAGGTTGACACAGGCACATTTCCGGAATAATCCTGGGAAATTGTGCCAGGGGAAGGGACAGTCGCGGGCCTTGCTTCGAAAGTCATATCCGTAGGTAACGAGTAAATTATCTCATTATAGTTCACTTCGGATGACGCATCACTTCGCCTTCGCATTTCCATGACCTCCCGATCAACACGTCCCTGGGCATCTCGAAAAGTCAGCAGGATACCGATCATTTCCGGATCCGTTCCGCTGGCGTGGCCCGTGATCTCGTAAGACTCTCCGGCCATGACACCCGACCCTTCGATCTGGTAGCCTTCTCCCGAGGGGTCCGGAACGATCTGGAGGTTCTCCTGATCGGGAAGTGTCGGGGGGGGCAGCGCGATGTCTCCGGAACTTACCAACAATATGGATCCGGATACATTCCGGCCTGTGATCGAATCCACATACTTATACGCGCCCAATGGGAGAACTTGGCCTTCCAGGACGCTGTTTGTGTACAAGTACCAATAATATTCCTCCGTCTCTACCGTCTGGACCACCTCACCCCTCCTAAACATATAAACATGATCACTTTCAAGGGAAGCTGAATAAAGTGTCGCATCCCAGAGAGAAACCAGACTGTACACGCCGTCCACATTCTCGAAATCAAAGAAAATTTCGCGCGCGGGTACATCACCAGTGACGGGGATGGAGAGAAAGACCGATCTAGTGACCGGATCAAAGATCCCTGCGTAGGTGTTGCCGTCCAGGACTACGGTTGCGTTCCCATCCCCGCCGACATTCACCCAAAGATTGGCCGCTCCTCCGAGCTTGGTGGATGCCGAAATCCCGAAAACCGGGTATTCGTAAAGCGTAATCTCGCCGGCATTATCAAATTGAATCTTGTAATTCTTGCCGTTCACCGTTGTGTCCGCGGAGATCGTCACAAAACCTTCGGAATCCTCCACTATGGACGGCGAACTCAGGAGATAGTCTTGCCGCGCACCGCTTGCCAGGGTCACGGAGACCTTCGACCCGTCGAAATAAAGGTAATTGGCCGGCGAAGTTGCATTCGATCCGTAAATAGAGGCGCGGGCTGCGACTCCATTCACATAGGTAATCTCCTGAATAAACGGATACGTGAAAACACCGCCCGGATAGGAATAAGGATAGATGCTCTTGTTCCTCACGACGAGACCGTTGGGCCCCATGACGTAAGTCGATTGCACGCTTACCAAACTGCTATATCTGGAACTCCAGACACTTTCTGTCTTAAAATAACTTGGGGAGTAAGAGGTTTCGACCCACTGTCCTTGAGGGGAGAGCGAATAACTTTGCGTGACGTACACATCCCCGATCCCTGTGAAATTGACGACGGTCATTTCATCGATGGTGCTGCTCGGTGTGCTTGTTGAGAGCTGTTGGACCGTGACCCTGGTTCCATCCACGGTTTTGAATGCCAAGGTGTAATAAGTTCCGTAAGAAGAATTACTGACGGAAGGCGTATAGTCCCCGCGATCGATCTGATATTGTTTGATCACCACGCCATTCGTGTCCCTGATCTTCGCGAAATAAGAAACATTGTTGCTTGGGAAATCGGTGATCTTGACGATCGCCACTGCCCCGTCCCCAAAAGGCATCGTGGCAACATCCACACTACTCTCGGGCGGAGCGGGAGGCGGCTCTGGATTTCCAGTGGGCTGATCAGAGATTTTCGGGGTAACCGGAGTCTGCACCGCTTCAAGCTTCACCTGCTCATTCGCATCTCGGAAAATTTTGTAATATTTTCCAGTCAGAGAAAAAGAGATCGCGTCACCAACCACCGCGATGACACTGACTGCCGCCATCCGGGCCAGGACACGGACCTCCGCACCCTCCGGGGTTCCTGTTTCTTCCATAAGCTTCATCCCTTCATAAAGCAGCTGTCCGTCGACCACTTGCTTGATGCCGTAATAGGAAGCATCGAGCGAAGCGGGGATGAGCTTGCCCGTCACGTCAACGTTGAAACTCATTTTCTCAAAACCACTTGTTGGCGTGATCAAGTGAGAAATGTCGTCGCTGACGGTTACGAGATAAGTCCCGTCAGCCTGCAATGCCGGTTCCGTGATATTGAAGCTCTTTGCACCGGCCGGGTTCAGCAGTGTATTCAGCTGGGCCGAAAACACCCGGACCGCGAGAGGCGGAAGGGCCTCCAGCTTTTCTTTTAACAGCTTCCCTTCCTCGACGAGCGCATTCAGAGCAAGTCGCGGGTCCTCCACCGGAGGAGGCATCACTGTTTTGGGCATCCGCGCCCTCCGGGCGGGCAGGTCTGTCAGCAACGCTAATTCCTCGGTTGTTTTTGCGGCCGAGACCTTCCCCTCGTGATTCTGGAGAGCCGCAAGATAGGCCTTCGCGTTGTCTATCGCGAGCCCGGTCGTCCGGGCCCCCGTCTTCAAAAAGGCCGCGTACTGTTCTTCAGCGGCATTAAGCCCGTCAAGCAAGCTTCCGCTCCTTGTCAGATATCCCTGAATCTCATTTTTCAGAGCATCGCTGACGCCTGCCTGATCCAGATAGCTCGTGACCGCCCCGCTGATTGCGTCCGCGTTCCCCCGCCCCGCCGCAAGATCCGCTTTCAGTTGGGTGACATTCTTTTCCCATTCCGCAAGCTGAAGCGCAAGCTTTGCCTCATGATCCGCGAGCTCGGCCATGACCTTTACGATCTCCGCCGTGGTGCTTGCCATAATCTGGGCGCGTAAAGCCTCCACTTCATCAATCACGATCACTTTCCCGGCCGCGTCGCGGTAGGTCTTGTAATACTTTCCGTCTGTGGTTGTGAAATGGACCGTGTAGATCGGGCTTGTCTCGACCTTTGTAACGCTGATCGTCGTCAGTGTCTTCAGAAGGTCGATCGGACTCGTCGCCACCATCTTGCATATCTGTCCCTCGGGGCAGACGCCCATCGCCTCGTAAAGCAGCGGGCCGACGACTTTCGCGTCATCCTGGATTCCGTAATACGCAGCCGAAACGGATTTCGAGTCCACGATTCCGTCGCCTCTGAGGATATAGCTCATCGCATAAAGTGGCCCTACCGGGGCAACATAGTACGCCTTGTTATCCGAGACATCGACCTGGTACTGCGGCGGATGAGTCCCCGGGATGTAAGCCGCGGTCACGGTATAACCGGTCGCAGCATTCTGAAGCGAGGTAATATGATTCGTCACGGCGAGGGGCATCATCGGAGTGACCGTCGTGACCTTTTTGTCCTTGCTCTGCTGGATCGTGTATTGATAGCCCTGGTAAGTCACCATCATGCCCGAGGTTGTGCTATTGGATACTTTGACCTGAAGCATGGTGAACGCGGGCTGGGCCGATATTTGCCGGAGGCCCTCATAGAGAAGCTCGCCATTCACCTGGGTGTCTCCGCCTTTGGCGCTGTAGCAAGTCACGGTGATCTTTTCCGTAAGGACCTGCAGAGTCCCTGTGCTGTCGGCAAACAGAGTGATGCTGGCGCTTTTCACGTTCCCCACCGGCGTGACGGCATAGTTTTTCGTATCAGTCATCTTGACGATATATTGCGGAGGTTGAGTTTTAGCGATCGCGCTTACCTCTACCTTGAATCCTAAGGCCTGAACTTTCGTGACATAATCCCGGATCGTAGCCGGGATCCTGCTCGACAGATTCGTGGCAACGGTGGCAGCCGTCGGGATCGTCGTTGGGGTCGCCTTAGTAATCCCTCCTGTGTGCATCAAAAAATTGGCGGGAATCACGGCCGGTGTCGTCACCTGTGTTTTGGCCAGTGGATCAACGGAACCGGACACACCCGTCTGGGCAGTCAAATCGCTGGGATTAGTCTTCCCCGCGGCAAGTCCGGCAGGGACGATCTGGAAAAATGCCAGACTGAGCGCGACCGTGATCGCGATGACTTTATTTGCCTGGATGGTCTTCATTTTTTTCGAGCCCCCTTTGAGAATTTGAATTGCCCCGAAACGGCGGATGCGTTTGCGGGGCTCCAGCTAAGAGATGAGTTCGTCAGATATTTTTTCGCGGCGTCCCCTGAGCGGCAAGGAAACATTTCCGGGTTGTAGCTTCCATTGCTTGCTTCGATCTGCGTTTTTCTGTTTTTCATAATTTTCTGTTCCATTATTAATTTCGTTCTGCCGTCCACTAAAACGCCTAACATTCTTATCAAGCATTTACAAGAGCCTTAGGCCAGAAAAAATATAGCAATCTTTGTCATTTATATTTTCCGTCAACTTCTTTGAACACATGTACCCATCCATGAACTTTTATGCCCCTCTGAGATACTAAAAAGCTGAAGAAACTTTTCTCCCTATACAAATTATGAGCGCGCCCGAAAATCACTAAAAAAATCTTTCGCCTTTTGCGCGCGAAAACTGGCGCCCAACATTGCTTTACGCGTGCGATCCCGCAAAAGATCCGACGAGATTTCTAGCTTTCAGCGGTCGTTAACGCACAAGAGAAGGACTTTCACGGAGGGAAGTTATCGTATAGAATGCCGCACACTTCATTCAAACCATGGCACCCCTATCCGGAAAGGAAGGTTATGGCGCAGATCTCGGCCAACGAACTGGAAAAGAAACTTTACATTGAAGTCGACGGACAGCCTTTTTACGTCATCGATGTCACCTTCGCGACACCCTCGGCGCGGGGAGCCTCCACCATGTGCAAGGCCAAGGTCCGGAATCTGCTGAATGGCGCAGTGCTCGACAAAACCTTCAAGACGAGCGAAAAATTCAATGTGCCCGACGTGGAGAAAGTCCCGGCCGTATTCCAATACATCACCGGGAATGAATATCACTTCATGGACAACGTCGCCTACGAGGAGTTCATGCTAACGGCGGAGAAACTCGGGGAACAAAAGCTCTATCTGAAAGAAAATCAGGAAATGCTGGCGCTGAAACTTAACGGGACCGTCGTTTCCCTGGAACTTCCAGTCTATGTGGAGCTTGCCATCACGGAAACCGATCCTTCGCTCAAAGGAGCTTCGATCTCAGGCCGCTCGACCAAAAAGGCAACTCTCGAGACCGGAATGGAAGTCAACGCACCTCTTTATGCCGACATCGGAACAGTGCTGCGCGTCAACACTGAAACCGGAGAAGTTGACGGCCGCGCTTAAAAAAAAGGGGACAAGCAGTCACTTAATGCCTGTCCCCCTTTTTTTGTCCCTTGTAATTAAATTCTACCGAACGGCCATTCCGGCATCGACGGGCGAATCCGACATCGGAACCTCCTCCGGAGCCCGTTCCCCAGGGGTTGCTCCTGAATCGCCTTCAAAAGCCGAAGGATCTGCTTCCCCCGTATCGTCCTGATCGACCACCACTCCCGCAGGGCTTGAAGATCCAACCACCGGTGCCTGGGTCAAGCGTAGGTCCCGATCCCTCTTCGGAGATCAAGGAATCATCTCCTTTGGCAAAAAGCACCGGCGTCCCGACCAAAACCAAAACGAAAAGAACCAAGAAAAAATAAATCATCTTTTTTTTCACAAATTTCTCCTTTTTAAAAATGACTAACGATACTTATTGAAAGAGCTCATCTCTTCTGTGGATCGCCTCTGTTTGGGCACGATCTTATCCTCCGCGGGGTAGCCCAGCGAGATTACGATATCGATCTTTTTATTCTTGGGAATTTTGAGCTCCTTTTTTAAAGCCCCTTCATCAAACCAGCCGATCCAGCAGCTGCCGATTCCAAGCTCTTGAGCTTGCAGGATGAAATGCTCGCAGGCGATACCGATATCCACGAGGCAATAACTCGTGTCCCGGACCTGCCCTCCGAACGAAGCAAGAAAATTCTCTTTTTCCGAGACCACCGCAACGAGCACCGGCGCTTCTCCAGCGAATTTATTCATCGAATAAAGACCGGAAAAGATCCGTTCCGAGATACGGTCTTTAAGCGCCGGTTCATCGATCACGATAAAATGCCACGGCTGGGAATTGCACGCCGACGGGGCAAGCCGCGCCGCTTCCAGGCATTTCAGAACATCTTCGCGCGATACCGGCCGGGCCGAATATCTCCGAACGCTCCGCCTTCTCTGCATAAGTTCAATGAGTGCCATGGGGTTCTCCGAGAGGTCTATTCAGTTCGCAATGTCGATCAGGCGCTGGATAACTTCCTCAACCACCCGGTTCGGCGTGGACGCCCCGGCGGTGACGCCGACCCTGAGTGGGTCCATCCCCTTTTTCTGAAGCCAACTCACGGTCTCGAGAATATCCTGCGCCCCCGTCTTCTTGTGCCGGATCTTGTCACTTGAAATGAGCGAGGATGCGTCTTCAACATGAAAGGCAGGGCAGAACTCGGAGGCAAGCTCGACCAGATGCCCGGTATTGCTCGACCGGTAACCGCCGATCACAAGGATCACATCCATATGCTTCTCGCCGAGTTCGCGAATGGCGTCCTGCCGGTCCTGCGTTGCCGAGCAGATCGTATCAAAATGGCGAAAACGAGACTCAAGCCCGGTCTCGCCGTAGCGGGCCCGGAGCGCGGCGCGAAGAAGATCCGAGATCTCGATCGATTCGCGCGAAAGCATCGTCGTCTGATTCGCGAAACCGATCTTTCCGAGATCCTTGTCCGGATCAAAATCCGGCGAGCAGGCATCTTTGAAGCTTTCAAGGAATGAGCCCCGAGCGACGAGCCCCTTGATCGTTTGGCAAACTAACTCCGCCTGCGCTTTATCCTTCACCACCACATATTTCGCCGCCCGCGAACAAGTCGCCCGCGTCTCCTCGTGATCGTATTTCCCGTGAATGACAGAGGTGAAACCGTCACCGCTGTAGGCCTCCACCCGGCGCCAGACGCTCATCACCGACCCGCAGGTGGTGTCCACGATGACGCAGTTCTTTTTCTGGAATTCCCGCAGCGCCTCGACCGTAACGCCAAAGGCCGGCATGATCACCACATCCTTTTCCGTGATCCCGGCATGGGAGGCGTCATCCTTTAGGATCTGGACGCCCATTCCCTGAAGCTCTGCGTTCACACGGGGGTTGTGGATGATCTCATTGGTGAGAAAGATACGGCGATCAGGAAAACGCGCCCGCGTTTCGTAGGCATACTGCACCGCGCGTTCCACGCCGTAACAAAATCCGAATTCCTTCGCGAGATGGATCTCAAGGCGGCCCATCTTCATCGAAAATCCTTCAGCGCGGATCTTGTCGATGAGAGGGCTGTGATAGCTCTGATCGAGTTGGTGCTGAACGATGCCCTTGAGCCCGAAACTTGCGCGAACGATCTTTTCGGGAAGGGTCATGGGGGTTCCTGTCAGGAGGAAGGGATCTTGCGGACCGTCACACTGGCCTGCTCAAGCAGTTTGAGAGAAAGCTCCAGGAAGGGGTAATTCCCCTGGTAAACCAATTCGGCAATCCCGGCATTGATGATCATCTTGGTGCACATGAGACAGGGTGAAAAAGTCGTATAAAGCGTGGCGCCCTTGAGACTCACACCGTGATAGGCCGCCTGCACGATCGCGTTCTCCTCCCCATGCGAGCAAAGGCATTCTCCGAGATCCTTGCCGGACGCGTCGATCGCGTTGCAGCGCGGACAGCCGCCGTCGCTGCAGTTCTTGATCCCGCGGGGCGTTCCGTTGTAGCCGGTCGAGATGATGCGCTTGTCCTTCACGATCACCGCCGCAATACGCCGCTTCATGCAATTGGAGCGCATCGCCACGACCTTCGCGATATTCATGAAATATTCGTCCCAACCCGGCCGCGGCGCCTTTTGGGAAAGCTCCAGGAGGATCTTCTTTACTTTCTCATGGATATCTTTCAGAGGACCGTTGTTATCGATCTGAATGTCGGCGAGCGCGATCGCCTGATCGAGTTGCTGGTCGGTTTTACTTTCGCTTTTGGCTTCCTTGGCCTCAAGCGCCAGAAAATCTTCCCACACCTTGGGGTCGTTCTCGCGGCCGCGCTGCTTGAGACGCTCAAAGCGCAACCTTTCGGGAGCATAGACGCGAAAGAGCGTGAAATCATTACGGCGACGAAAAGCCTGGATCTCGGAAGGATGGCGGATGGAATCGATCACATAGTGTTTTTCAGGATCCAATTTCGCGAAGATGCGCTCGGCCAGGGAGCCCGGTCCTTCTTTTTCACGGAGCTCGTTGCCCAGAGCGATGAGCACATCGCGCGTGATCTCCAGCCCGCGTTTCTTGGCCTCATCTCGTATCGCGTCGGAGAGCGAGTAATAGTGAAAACCGCGATCTTTCAGAAAAGCCGCGACCTCCCCTTTTCCGGATCCATTCTTCCCTGTCAGTCCGATGATCATGATGTACCCCTTGAAACCTTAAGCGTTGATCCAAAAATCCGGCGCGTAAAAACGCGAATCGCCGGCGTGCCGTTCGACCAAAACAAGATAACTTGCGGGACGGGCGTCCTTCATATTGGGAACTGTGGCGATCTCACGAAGAATGTCCCCGTGTTTCCCGGCCGGAGGCCTTAAAAAAGCCACCGCCTGCTTCTCTAGATGGAACGCCGCATCTTCGATATCGTCCACCCGAATGGCCATCACATAGGGGGTTTTATCCCCGAAATGGGACACCCAATCTAATCCAGCCTTTTCACGGGGATGTTCAACCAGGATCGCCGGCGCGCATCCTCGCCGAAGGACCTCGACGCCGTGTCCCCGATGCTCAAGAACTTTGGCCGTAAGATCCCTCTCATACCCCAACTCCATAAATTCACGCGCTCTTTCCTTGAGGTGAACAGTGCGGAAGATCAGGTGGTCCAAGACAGGGCGAATGCCGATTCCGACCAAAGACAAGCCTCGCATCACGACCCGGATGGCGGAGTTCTCGGCGGCAAGATCTGCGGCATATTCCTTGAGAGCCTGTTCCAGGATGGTGGGATCTTTGCAGCCGGAAGCGGAGGACATCTCGAGTTCCTTATCGATAACGGTGATGAACCTTCAAAGACAAGCTTGCCTCCCCCGGGTCCCGGGGGAGGCAAGCAAGGAATACTCCAACGTATTTTTTTATTTCAGCGTATTTCCGGCTTTCTTGGGGGCCTCATCCTTCGAGCGAGGCGTCACCTTGGGATTGGACCGGAACTTGTCAGCAAGTTCGGCGTTGATCTTGGCGTAGGCCGCATCCATATCTTCAGACTCAACGATCGAGCCCACGGGACATTCCGCCGCGCACGCGCCGCAGGAAATACAAAGCGCCGGATCGATCACCATGAAATCTTTCCCCTGATAAGTCCCCGGGAAGATCGCTTCGACGGGGCAAACCCCGGCGCAAAGACCGTAACGTTCGCCGTGGCATTTCTCTGTAATAACATAAGCCATTTTTATTTCTCCTTAATGGGTGATGGTTTTAAAAGCGGCCGTATTTTAACCGCTCCCCCCCTTACCGTCAATGCTTTCAGCTCCCGCTTCGCTGCCACCCCCAACTCTCCGAATATATGCTATAGTTTTTTCAAGTGAATGACGAAGCAATATCAGGTGTTACTGTATCATCCCGAATAAGGAGAGGAACTGTGAAAAATCAAAAAAAGGGCTTCACCCTCGTTGAGGTTCTGATCGTGGTCGTTATTATCGCCATCCTCGCCTCGCTTATCGTCCCGCGCATGCTCATGCAGACCGAAAAAGCAAAAGCCGCCGAGGCTATCCAGATGATCGGCGCCATCAAGCGCGCCGCGGAAAGATACTACGACTTTCACGGAAGTTATGACGCTCCCAGCGGAACTTATATTCAGTCGGACCCTTGGGGGACTCCTCTGGGCGATTGGGCGGATCTGGGGCTTACGGGTATTGAGAAATCAAAAGCGTGGAAATATGTGTACTATGGTTTTCATAGCTACCTCTCAGTCCAAGCGTACGACGAGACCGCTACCAATTGGCTAGCTTACGTGGATGCCAACGGCTCCGGGATCTGGATTTGCTTTGAAGTATTCAAAGCCGTTGAGCCCGACAGCGATCCTAACATGTCCACAAAAGGCTGCACGATTTAAAACTGATATCGGAGAACGGGTGACGATAAATAATTTGTTTCCCGCCCGGCGTTCCACGTTGGCTGTTTCCCCTTCCCCAGCGCCCTTCATCCCCCTTGAGAGACTCGGGCGCTCTACAATGAGGTGGGACCCTAGCTCACCGTCCTGCCGCACCCGCTTCGAGTTGTCTTAGGAAGTCGTCCTTTACAGCAGCTCCAAGCACCTTGGCTTTTTGAGCGTCCTCGAGCGCCTTCCGGTACTCCCCCTTAGCCTCATAGGCCTTCGCGCGCTTGAAATAAGCCAGGGTGTTATTGACATTATTCTCCAGAGCCTTGGTGTACTCAGCAATGGCCTTGTCTCTTTGTCCCTTACTGTCGTAGATAGTGCCGCGACCGTAATAAGGATCACTGTAATCGGGCTTAAGCTCAATGATCTTGTTATAATCCGCGAGCGCGGCATCCAGATTCCCTTGCTTTTGATAGAGCATCGCCCGGTAATAATAAGCGTTCGTGTTGTCGGGACTCAACTCGGCCGCTCGGTTGTATTCGGCCATGGCCGCGGCAAGCTTTCCATTTTTCTCAAGAACCGCTCCATCCTCCAGGGCCTTCTCGGAAGCAACCTGCCCGCAACCGCTGGCCAGAACCACACCCCCCAAAAGGAGCAAAATTCCCGTAAGCTTCAAAAACTTGTTGGTGGGTATCATTTATTTTTCCCTCTGAGAAAATGGAACATAAAAGAACAGGAGTGCATTTGACGCCAAAAACGAGATCTGAGAAGCGGGTATTCTCCACGGTCTTTTATTTCTGTCAAGTATAGACGTGACCCCCGAAGATTTTAAAGTGACAGTCCCTCAAGGCGGGCCATGCGCTCTTCCAAGGGAGGATGCGTATTGAAAAGAGAGGCCCATCGTTTACGGGGAAGCGGAGTCAGAATAAAAAGATGCGCCGTGGCGGGCGAAACATCGCGCAAAGGAAATCGAGAAGAGAAGGCTTCCATTTTTCTCAGCGCACTCGCAAGATAAAGCGGATTTCCGCAGAGCCGCGCTCCGCACTCGTCGGCTTGGTATTCTCGCGCACGCGAGATCGCAAGCCGGATCAAGATCGCGACGAAAGGCATGACAACTGCGAAGAAAAGAAGCGGCAACGGGTTATCATGGTCTCTCTCGTCCCTCTCCCCACCCCAGGAAAAAGAACCCCGAAACATCGAGGCGATCAGACTAAGCGCGCCGGCCAGAGTCGCCACAACGGAAGCCAGCAGGCTGTCCCGGTTCAGAATATGGGACAGTTCATGTCCCAGAACACCGGACAATTCTTCCCTGTTGAGGAGGCCCACAAGTCCGTGCGTCACCGCGATGACAGAATGCTTGGCATCGCGCCCTGTCGCAAAAACATTCGCGGAAGCGGACGGCAACAGAAAAAGGCGCGGTCCCAGAATACCCGCCTTCGCAGAAAGCTGTTTGACGATCTCAAAAACCTCCGGTGCCTCATCCTCCGTCAAGGGCAGCGCCCGGTGCATCGCCAACACGATCCTGCCGCTCGCGCAGAAGAGGCTCAGATTCATCAGACACGCCAGACCAAGGCCCACAAGGATCCCACTGTTTCCACCTAAAGCGTAGCCTATGACCACCACAAGAACGATCAGAATCGTCAGAAGCAGTGCGGTCCTCAACAGGTTTGCCATTTGGATTCCCTGCAGCTAAGGGTGAAAACCAATGGGCCCCTTGGGCTTCTCGTCGATCGCGAGGATGCGTTCCACAAAATCAAACAGAGAGCGGATATCTTTTCCGTGCCGCTCGACATGGCGCTCCAGCCTTTCCATGTGTAGTGCCAGATCTTTATTTTCAATCAGCACCTGCCGGATCCGCGCGAACACCCTCATGATCGCGATATTGACCTGAATGGCCTTCTGGCTACTCAAGACGCTGGAGAGCATCAGAATCCCATGCTCCGTGAAGGCATAAGGAAGATACTTGCTGTATTGACCACGCCCAGGACTGTCTAAGGTGCCAATTTGGCACCTTAGAGCCGCCACTTCTTTTTTAGTCAAGCGATACAAAAAATCTGGAGGAAATCTCTCCAGATTCCGCTTCACCTGCCTTTTAAGATATTTCGTCTCTACACCGTAGAGGACCGCCAGGTCGGAATCCAACATAACTTTGCATCCCCGGATCAGATAAATCGAGGCGGCTATTTTCTGGGTTGTCAGCGGCTGTCTCTCCATTTCGAAAGAATACCACAAAATTCATTTATAATCAATATTATTATCATTATATTTTATATTCTGATCGAAACCTTTCCCTATCAAAGAAGAGAGAGATTAAAAACGTATGCCGAGCTTGCGAAGGGACTTGAGGAGGGCCAGACGGCCCTTGAAGCGGATGGCGTGCATGCCAACCTTGCGGGCGCCGAGGATAAAGCTTTTCATGTCGTCGATAAAAACGGTTTCTTCGGGGCGGAGACCGATTTTTTTGAGGACACGTCGGTAGATCCGAAGATCGGGCTTGCGCGCACCGACTTCATGCGATGGGAATTTCCGGTCGAAATGGCGGAGCAGTTTAAAATGCTTCTTGATGTGGTTATAGTGAAGAGCGTTCGTATTTGAGATCAGATAAAGCGGGTAATGCTTCTTGATCCGGACGAGCAGCCTCTCCATCCCCGGATTCTCCCAGAAGATATCGTTCCAGTAATGGCTGAAGACCTTCAGCGGAATGGAAACGCCGAGCGTTTCGCAGGCGCTCCGATGGAACTCGCGGGTCGAAATATCGCCACGCGTAAAGGCCTGCTCGAACCGGGAAAGGAAGAAACGCTTCCATATCTCACGAGTCGAAAGCCCGGACGCGGCCGAAAACCGCTTCGCCGCCTTTTCGACGTCGTAATTCACAAGCACGTTGCCGAGGTCGAAAATCACGGCTTTGATTGCGGGATGTTTTTTCTTCATAAGGAGCGGGATTGTAGCACAATCGAAACGAAGGGTGAACGGGAAACGGGAAATGCGGAATAACCCCCTTCGCAATACCCCGTCTTCCGAAGAAGTTCCAGTGCCAGGGACTCCGGAGAGTGTCCGGTACTGGAAGGATCGAGGCCCGGGGGAGCCGAATAACCCCCTTGATTCCGTTACCCGCCTCCCCCCCCATTCTCCGGATATGTGCTATAGTTATTGCGGGTGGTTGACGATGATGATCGGAAGAGCAGTCTGGTCTTCTTTTGAAAGGAGAAGTGCTATGAAAAACATGAAGAAGGGTTTCACGCTTGTGGAGGTATTGGTCGTGCTCGTCATCATTGCCATTCTCGCCGCAGCGATCGTGCCGCGCATGACCGGCCAAATCGCAAAGGCCAAACTCGCGGAACCCACACAGCTATTCGGCATCATGAAACGCAACCTTGAAACCTATTACACGGCGCATGGGTACTATCCGACTTCCGGCTCCGCGTCTTATTCTGCGGCGTACACGGATTCGGGCGGGACTTATCATGGCAGCTCCAGCTCGGGCAACTTTCTAGTCCTGGGGGTTTCCAACAACGACATGCAGAAAATCAACGATTTTAACTTTTCTTTTTCCAGTTCCTCCACATCCAGCTGGCTCTCCTTCTATTCCGTAGCCCCGTGGGGTGATCCAGCATACGCTTACATGGGCGTCTCAACTTGGTTTAACCCCATTACCAGTAGCATGAACACTTCCGCTATGTGTAGCGGGCTTTTTACTTACGCCAAAAATGATTCTTCTCGCTGCGAGATTATCTAAACAGGAGACGGCGGTCAAGCCTGAGAACTTTGAGGGAGTTTTCGTGAAAAAATGGGTAATCCTGGGTGTCTGCGTTTGCACGCTGGTCTTCGCGCCTATGCCGCAGTTCACCACGTAGCAAACCGATCAAGCAATGCTTCGGCTGATAGGAATGGGGGCATCAAAGCGCCGATCCTCCGTCTTAATTTAAGGAGAGCCGACGCCCCCAATTCCGCGGATATGTGTTACAGTTTTAATGGGAGCACGACGATGATTTGAGAAGGCGGAAAGCCTTTTTTGAAAAGGGAGAAAGACATGAGAGACATGAAAAAGGGTTTCACTCTGGTGGAGGTATTGATCGTGATCGTCATCATTTCCACTCTCGCAGCGATGATCGTACCGCACATGACCAGCCAAATCGCAAGGGCCAAACTCGCGCAACCCATGCAGCTATTCGGGATCATGAGACGCAACCTTGCAAACTATGCCAGCACGCATGGGTACTATCCACCTTCCGGCGCCGCGACTTGGTTTCCGGCATACACGGATTCGGGCGGGATTGATCATGCCAGCTCCAGCTCGGGCAACTTTCTAGTCCTGGGGGTGTCGAACTACGACGTTCAGCAAATCAAAAATTTTAACTTTAATTTTTCGTCTACCACCTCAAGCAGTTCGATCTCCTTCTCCACCGCGGGCTCATACGACCCTTCAACGTATGCTTCCGTGGGCGCCGGGTCGGTTTTTTCGAGCGGCAATATCGTTACCACCTATATGTGTAGCGGGCTTGTTACTTACTCGAGCTCTGCAAATCCATGCGACCTCAGCTAAACAGGAGACGACGGTCATGACTGAGAACTTTGAGGGAGTTTCCGTAAAAAAATGGGTGATCCTGGGTGTCTGCGTTTGCGCGCTGCTCTTCGCGCTTATGCCGCATTTCACGGCGAAGCACCGGGACCCGAGAACGCGCGAGGAGATCGCGAAAGGCCTGCCGCCCCTTCCTCCGGATTTTGAAAAATTGCCTCAGGAGATGAAGGAAATGCTCCTGAAAGAGAGACAGCGCCTGGCGAGGTGATCAAGCCGTGCTTCAAATCGTGGGTATTGGAACATTAAAGCGCCGATTCCCCGTCTTGATTTAAGGACAGTCGCCGCCCCCAATTCCGCGGATATGTGTTACAGTTCTAGTGGGACCACGGCGATGATTTGAGCGGGCCGAGAGACTTCTTTTGAAAAGGGAGAGAGACATGAGAGACATGAAAAAGGGTTTCACTCTGGTGGAGATATTGATCGTGCTCGTCATCATTACCACTCTCGCCGTGGTGATCGTGCCGCGCATGACCAGCCAAATTGGAAGGGCCAAAATCGGGGCCGCCTTCCAAATGATCGGCCTCATGAGACGAACCCTGGACGGTAAATATGACAGAACAGGCCAGTTTCCGACCGCCAGCGCGTGGTATTTTCCGCCGTTCATAAGTTATAGTTCGAACAGTGCTGGTCAAATCTCCGGTGACTTCCAGCCCGCCGGAATCTCTAACAGTGACATGCAACAATCGAGAGATTTTTACTATTCTCTCACTTCTACGTCGACCGCCTATACCCTCGTATTCATGTCATATCCGAGCAGCGACCCTTTAACGTATGCTTACATGTCTTTGAGTGTTGTCGGTTCTAATGCCCCCTCCTATTCTTGTTTAGGGCTTCTTGCAACCGACAATGCTTCAAATCCCTGCCGGGTTGATTAATAAGCAGACGGCCGACATTTCTATGAACTCTTGTGGAGTTTTCGTTTCCTTCGGATTTTAAAGAAAACTCCGGGGCGTTGTTTTAGAGGACCGCATCCCGATAGCTCCCAGGTCTCATACCGGGGCCTCTCATTCAGCCACGCGTTCCTTCCCTCTCGTTCAGACAGTGGCCTTGCAAAAATTTAACCTTCCAAGTACCGGTTGTCATCTTGAAGCGTATTTTGCGGAAGAATCTCAAGCCAGCCCCCCCGTTGCGCCCAGATGACGCACCTGACCCATATCCACGAAAGTCCCGCTCCTTAAACCACTTTAAAATGCGTATATCTCAGCTATACCCCCCCAAAAAAATCACATCGAGGCCTTGCAATAAACCGTTCCATGGGTTAGCCTTGACTTAAGATATTCTTTATAAGATATAAGTAAAAGGAGTTTCGAATGAAAAAAATCGTTTTTTTGGCTGTGATAATGACGGCAATGCTCTCGACGAGCCTCAGCCTTACCGGCTGGGCGGCGGATACATCACCCGCACCCGCGAAGGGAGATTCAATGCTCCGAGCCGTTCCGGCTGCGGAAAAGAAGGCGGGGCCGTCTACATCCAATTATGATACCCAGGAATCCCCTCTTTCACCTTCCACAATAGAAGGCACGGAGATGGTCAGACCTGAGCAGGCTGAAACCCCAAGCATTGGGATGGAATATGCCGTAAAGTCGACCCCCACGGTCGGGCCAAAAGGAATTGAAACCCTTTCTCCTCATACTGTCATCGATATCCACGACGACATCCAGAGCGCTCTCGACAAGCTCCCTGCGAACGGCATTTTAGAGATCAAGGGACAAGGCGTCCTGGCTTCTGATACCCTACGCATCCCCGAAGGGGTCACGATCAACATCAGCGAGAATGTATCCCTGGTTCTGGGAGATCTTACAGCGGGTGATCTTCCGGCAGGCGTCGGCTCATCGATGACTTCCGCCTCCACCGCGGTGATCACGGAAGGCGGAACGATCTCCATGACCGTAAGCAGCCTCAAAAGGGATATCCTCCAGCTTCAGACAGATCTGAAAGCCGCCAAAGATCCTCAGGAGCGCAGAGAGAAACAGGCCGCGCTCAAAAAAGCTCAGAAGAACGTGAGGGAAATCCAGCAAAGGAACCGGCAGGCGATACACAAGATAATCGCGGAAGCGGTTCACACGAAATCGAAGAAGAAATAAAAAACGAAGGGCAACGGCAAACTGTGAACAATATCTAAAACGTTTGGCGTTCCCCGTTCCCCCTTGCCCGCGGTTTCATCCAACCCACTTGCAAAGCCAACTTGTCACAAGCCCCAGATACGTTCCCATCACATTCCCGAGTATCCCCAGAAGCAATCCGACCGGCGCGAGCGCGGGCACATAAGCCGCAGCGACGATCGGCGCTGAGGCGGGGCCCCCGATATTCGCTTGGCTCGCGGTCGCGGCGAGGCAAAGCGGGATACGCGCGACACGAGAAACGATAAAGAGGAATGACGCGTGAATGAGAACCAGCACCACCCCAGCCAGGATCAGTACCGGAGCAGACCAAATCCCCGAGAGACTCGCCCGCGCACCGATTGAGGTCAGAACCAGGAAAAGGAATAAATAACCGATCCGTGAAGCCCCGTGGCGTTCGAGTTTCCTTAAGCGTGTGAACGAAAGAAGGATTCCAATCGTCGAGGCCAGAATGATCGTCCACGCAAAAGACCCATCCCCGAGAATCCCCGCGAGAGCGTTTGAGATCCACGCTCCGCCGAACGCCACGGCCACAATAAGCGGCAGGTATCGCGCGTCAGATTTCTGGGAACCCGCTTCCGCCAGCGCGGTTTTCCGGGCAAGTTCTTCCACCATGCCGCAGTCCGAACGGTTCCATGTATCATATTTCTTCTGAAAACCTTCCAGCAGGATCAAAACGCCCATCCACGAATAAGCCACCACGGTATCCACCACGATCATCGGGAAAAAGACGGCGTCAGGCGTGTGGATCGCTTCTCTCACCGCCACCATGTTCGCGCTGCCGCCAATCCAGGAGGCCGAGAGTGCCCCGAATCCCGACCACGCGTCCGCGGGCAGCCAGGGTTTGAAAAACGCCACCACGAGCGGCGCGCCGATCATGATCCCCGCCGATCCCGTGAACATCATGAGAAGCGCCGGCCGCCCGAGCTTCAGAATCGCCTTAAAGTCGGTCGCGATCAAAAGTAGGATGAGTCCCGCGGGAAGGACGGCGGCGGTGATCTTCGGATAAATGGCGTGCTGCTGAGGGATAAGACCAAGACTCGAAACAATCATCGGCAGGAAATAGATCCAGAAAAGCGGCGGCGGGAACTTGAAGAACTTTTTCGTCCGGGTACCCTCGGAAAGGAAAAGGATAAGCCCCTCGATCAGGATCAGAACCAGGAGAATGGCCCAAGGATTCTGAATCATGTCTTGCTCGCCCCTTGTACACACCGGGTGTGTCCCACGATGCACACACCCGGTGTGTACAGAGGAGTAACACCGATCCCGGCTTTGACCTTGCCAAGATCATAAACGCCCGAGCGCGTGACGAAATGACCACGTGTCACGGCCTCGGCCATAAAGAATGGCGCATCGAGATCGATAAAATCGAAACCCCCGAGGCCCGCCGCCAGATGCGCCGCCGCCGTGACCGCGAGCGGCGTTTCCATCATCGTCCCGATCATCAACTTGATCCCGTGGCGTTTCGCGAGATGCGCGATCTCATAGGCCTCAAGCAGGCCCGTCTTCGTAAATTTGATATTGATAGCTCCGGCAGCCTTCTCCAGGATAATCCGCTTCGCATCCTCGAGGGAACCCGCACTTTCATCGGCGCAAACCAGCACTCCGCCTTCTCGCGTCACCTTCTTGAGACCGTCCCAATCGCCCTTCGGCACCGGCTGTTCAATCAAAGCCGGCTGGATCTTGAGCTTCGTGAGTTCTTTCAGGAATTTCAGCGTCTGAACCGCCGTGAACCCCTGATTCGCATCGAGATAAATCGGGAAGCGTTTTGCGATCGTCGTGATCGCGACAACCCTCTTGAGGTCCAAATCAAAATCCCGGCCGATCTTGACTTTAAACGACCGTATCCCCCGGCGCAAAATATCCTGAACGGCTGCCTCCGCTTCCGGAACAGAACCGAGCACCACCGTCATATCGGTGCGAAGCGTTCTGAGCCGACTCCCGAAAACCCGCCAAAGCGGCATCTTTTTGACTCGAGCCGCCGCGTCAAGAAGCGCCATCTCCAGCGCCGCTAGCGCGCATTTGTTTTTCCCGAACTTCTCCCGGAACGCTTCAGCGATCTCCGGAAATCCCGTGAGACTCCGCCCCGGCATTGCACGGGCAGCTTCCTTTAAATTCCGGAGCGTTTCCGGAACGGTTTCCCCGGTGATATGCGTCGCGACCGCGGCCTCACCGTATCCCCGGACGCCATCCGAAAGTTCGATCGAGAAAAGGACGTTCTCAAGCAGGTCATGCTGACCCTTGGCCGTGCGGAAAGGCGCCGTGAGCTTTGCCCGCCATATCTTCGCGTCCGATTTTCGGATCACGCTCGTTTTCATCATCTACTCCCAAAGGTTTATCCTAGTCTTCGATTTTGCTTCGGGTTATACTAACCAAATCTTATGATAAATCCATCTCTTAAAGGAAAAGCGGTCGTTGCTCAATCGGGAGGATGTACGGCGGTCATCAATCAGAGCCTCGCCGGCGTCGTGGAAACGGCCCGTGCCTGTCCCCAGATCACGGGCATCCTCGGCTCCCGGAACGGCATCGAAGGAATCCTGAGCGGCTCGTTCATTGACCTCAAAGCCAAATCCTCAAAGTTCATGAAGGCCGTTGCGAATTCTCCCTCTGCCGCGCTCGGCTCCTCCCGCTACAAAATGAAACCGGGCGATGAAAAGCGCGTGCTCCTGGCGCTCAAAAAAAACAATGTCCGCTATCTGTTTCTGATCGGCGGGAATGACACGGCCAACACCAGCCTCCAGATCGCGAACGCAGCGGAAAAGGACCACTATCCGCTTCGCGTGATCCATATCCCGAAGACCATCGACAATGACTTAATGGAAACCGACCACTGCCCCGGCTTCGGCTCGGTGGCTCGATTCGCGGCGATCAGCACGCAGGAAGCGGCCCTGGACACCAAGGCCATGAAAAACGTGGACCCCGTCAAGATCATCGAGCTTATGGGCCGAAACTCCGGATGGATCGTCGCGGCCTCCGCGCTCCTTAAAAAATCCCCCGAGGACGCGCCGCATATCCTGCTAATCCCGGAAGTACCTTTCAACGAGACCGCCTTCCTCAAAAGGACCGAGGCTGTCCTGCAATCCGTCGGCTACTGCATTATCGTCATTTCGGAAACCATACGCGACCACGGCGGGAACAGGATCGGACGGAAAGTCGGAGGCATCACCACCGACCCCTTCGGCCACAAATACGTGGAAGGGACAGCCGCGCGCCTCGCCGCGATCCTGGAAAAACATCTCGGCGTTCGCGCCCGCTTTGACAAACCCGGCACCATCCAGCGCATGTCCATGGGCTATATTTCAAAAACGGATCAGCAAGAAGCCTATCAGGCGGGAGCTTACGCGGTGAAGTGGGCGCTTGAGGGAATGTCCCGAGTCATGGTGGGATTTAAAAGAAAACCGGGAAAGAAGTACGCGATCACCTACGCACCGGTGCCGCTTGAAAAGATTCCCAACCGGGAACGTTATCTCACCGAAGAATATTTCGACGCGGCCAAGACCATGATCCGCCCCGCCTTCGCCGAATACGCCCTTCCCCTTCTCGGAAAGAACCTGCCGGAATTCGCTTCCCTTTAAAGCACCCGACTCATTCCGGGAATTGAATTCCCGGAATTGTTGCGGGTTAGGAGCGCTGCTGATTCTCGCGGAGAAAGCGGATATTGCTTTTCCACCCGGGGATCGGCTTGCACCAAAGCTCGAGGAAAACCTTTTTTCCCAGGAATCTCTCGATATCGATGCGCGCGGCCGTGCCGATCTGCTTGATCTTCTCGCCGCCCGCGCCGATCACGATCGCTTTCTGGGAATCGCGCTCAACGACGATCGTCGCGTGAATGCGGGTGATCTTCGCCTCTTCGTTGAATTCATCGATGCGCACCGCTCCGTCGTAAGGCAATTCCTCGCCTAGGAAATGATAAAGTTTTTCGCGGATCAACTCCTGGACATGAAAGCGGATATTTTGGTCGGAGAGCTGGTCCTCCGGATAAATGAACTCCCCCGCGGGAAGATACTGAAGCGTCTGCTGGACCAACACCTTGACATTCTCGCCGGTCTTCGCGCTGATCGGGATATATTCCTTAAAGGCATAGGCTTGCTGGAAGGAATCCAGCGCCCGGAGAAGATCGTCCTTGGGGAAACGATCAATCTGATTGATCACACAGAAGACGGGGATGGAAAGATCCTTGACCCATTCCAGGATCGCCCGTTCCACGTCCCCCAGGGGCTTCGGGTACGCCATCCAGTAAAGAAGCTCGGCGTCGGAAAGCGACTGATGGACTTCGCGCACCATCCCCTCGCCCAGAGCGTCCTTCGGCCGGTGAACACCGGGGGTATCGAGAAAGATGATCTGCCCCGCGTAAGGGCTTTGGTACGCGCTACCGTCGGGAACAGTGAGGATCCCGCGGATCACGTCGCGTGTGGTCTGCGGCTTGGCGGAAGTCCCGGCCAGTTTCTCTCCCACCAGATAATTCAAGAGTGTGGATTTCCCGACATTGGGCCTTCCGATAATCGCAACATGACCCACTTTAGTTTCAACCATTGGATTTCCCTCCGGCGGCAGGAACGGCCGCCTTATCTTTGCGTGTGAACGGCTCCGCCAGGATCGAACCGATCTTCGTCAGACCGTTCGCGACCTGGAAAGGCGTGTCTGTGGCGATCTTGACCGTGCCCTTAACCCCCGCCTTGGCTTTGGCAAGCAGGGCCTTTTGGAATGCCTTTGTGAAAGCGCGGCCCATGCGGAATTTGGGATCCCCGATATAACCATCGACACGAATATCCAGCTCCACCGCCTTTTGCTCCTCCAAGAAAAGCTGCAGTGCTCCAAAGGGATACTTCAAGAGCTTCTGGGTCGTAGTCGGGGACGCCAGTTTCATATCCTTGAGCGTCAGCCGATGCTCGGACTTCAGATCGCTTTCCACAACAAGAAGATGCGATTTGAGATCAAAAGTCCCGCGGGTCACTTCGCCGGGGATCCCCGCCATCAGAAACTCGTATTCCGAGATGGAACCGCCGGTGATCGCGACATCAACATTAAAATTGTCCCCGTCCGCAAATTGACAAGGACCTCCTCCGGTGAAACGGGCCGGAGGATTGGACCCGAACGTACCTTCCAACTGGATGGTCTCAGTGAAGGTCGGACTGGTGTAGTCCGAAAGAAAATCAAAGCCGGTCCAGTAACCGCGGAGATGCTCAAAGATCCATTGCTGCTCTTCAGGCTCGCGTCGGTCATCAAAAATGACCGTTCCGTTATCCATATCCAGACGGTTGATCTGAACGCGCCAGGAATCCTCGCCCACATTATCAGGATGCGGCATCGCGCGTGGGGGGATCGGCGGATCGTCCTTGTCCAGACCCATGTGATGATACCAGAGCCAAACATTGTTCCGGGAGCCCTTCGGGGTCATGTAGCTTTCGATCGCGAACACGATTTCTTTGAAATGGGCCTTGCGGATCCGGATTAATTTGTTCTTGAGTACCGAGAGATCCAACAAAAGAGTGATCCCTCTGGCAGTGAACTGATCCTTGCGACGGAATCCCGCGGGATTCAAAAATTCGATCTTCGAAATTTTCACGATACCGGTCAAAGGATAGATCCGCATGCCATCGACATCCACCGGCATGTCAAAAGCATCGGTCATGAGCTTTTCCAGAAAAGGTTCCGCGGCCATTCCGAGAAGACGGCCATACGTGAGGGCCAGGACGCCGATAAAAATAAGGAAAATAAAAAGGATACGAAATTTTTTCATTTCGGGTTCATACCTTGCCGGAAGATCTGCTCCTGCGCGTAAAGGGTCTCCAAACGGTCGATATCCTCCCGTTCAAGCTCCGGAGCGAGCGAAGCCGCGGCGTTCGCAAGAACCTGAGTCCGTGTTTTCGCGCCGGGGATCGCCGAAGAGACCACATCGAATGAGAGAATAAACTCCAGCGCCGCCTGCGTGAGCGGGATCTTTTTGTCTTTCAGAGCATTCTGAAGACACTTAACCTTCTGCCAATCCGCTTCTCTCTTGGCTGGAAGCCAGCGACGGCGATGATCATCTTTAGGAAACTCATGGGAAGGCAAATAGTCCCCGCTCAGCATCCCCGAAGCAAGCGGCTCACGGACGATGATCCCCGCATTCTGCTTGTCGGCCTCTGGAAAAACACGCTCCACCATGCGCTGGTCCATAAGATTGAAAATGATCTGGATCGCGGAGACCCGGGGGTCTTGCAGCGCCGCAAAGGCCTCGACTTCTGTGTGGACCGACATCCCGATATAGCGGATCTTGCCTTCTTTTTTCAGCAATGAAAGCACGTTCACGATCTCTTTTTTGCGGATCATTTCCAGCGAGGGATTATGCAGCTGATAGAGATCGATCGTCTCGACCCCGAGGCGTTTCAGACTATTTTCGCAAGCGTTCCGGAGATGCTCCGGAGTGAAATTCTTGACGTGGGCGCCGTGGTAAAAGTCCCAGCCGCCCTTGGTGGCGATCACGGCCTGTTCGCGGCGTTTGGTCTTGAGGAACGTCCCGAGAAGTTCTTCGCTGTGGCCTTCGCCGTACACGTCCGCCGTATCGAAAAAATTAATCCCGGAATCCCAAGCCGCGTCGAGGGCATCAAGGGAAGCGGCATCATCGACCGGGCCGTAACTGCCGCCGCCGATGGGCCAGCCGCCAAAGCCAATCTCCGAAACGCGCAGGTTTGTTTTTCCGATGCGGCGTTCTTTCATAAAGGGGAGGAGATTCTCATCTGAAATGACTTTCAAATAAAAAAAAGGGGACAGGCATTAAGTGACTGCCTGTCCCCCTTTTAGTGACCGTCACCTTATTTCGGGAAAAGCTCGTCGATGGCCTTCTGGATCTTGTCTTGGGCCTGGTAGCCTACCAGTTGCTTCGCGACTTCCCCACCTTTGAAGAAAATCACCGTGGGGATGCCCTGCACCCCGTACTTCTGCGGCGTGGCCGGATTCTCATCCACGTTCATTTTTCCGACAACGATGCGCCCGGCGTTCGCGGCGGCGATCTTTTCAATCACGGGACCGAGCATCCGGCAGGGACCGCACCACTCCGCCCAGAAATCAAGAAGGACGGGCAGTGGGGACTCAAGTACTTCTTTCTGGAAGTTTGCGTCGGTCAGAACTTTTTCTTTGCTCATGAAATGGCTCCTTCTGGAAGATGGCGGTGAAAATCGTGTCGCAACGGAGCTGTAATATACACTGAACACAGGCCTGTGTCCATAAGGCCGGGAAAGGAAAAAAGAGGGATATCGGCGATCAATAGAATCTGTGTGCCGAAGGACAAAAAGGGTGTCGCCCTTTTGTTATTGAGGGCCAAGGATCTGGTCGATAGCCTGAAAAACCTGATCGACGAAAGGTTTGCGTATCACTCGCGCGGCACCGGCTGATTTGGCGAGAACGTCAAGCTGGGCGTCCTGCATCGCGGTAAAGAGGATCACCGGGATGTCTGCTGTCGCGTTCATTTCTTTGAGGGAGCGGCAGATCTCATAGCCATCCAAACCCGGCATGGCAATATCCAATAAAATAAGGTCGGGTTGCCACGTTTTGGCCTTGGCCAAACCAGTCGCGCCGTCCGCCGCGGTCTCGACTAGAAAATCCCTCGACACGAGACGGTTCTTCATCAGCGTCAGCACCACCGGCTCGTCGTCTATGAACAGGATCTTTTTCTGGGCCATATTTTTTTCTCCCTCAAAAATAAAATGTGCAGTCATGATAGCCTAAGTCGCCAGGAATGAAAAGCGCAATAGAAGCTCACGCTTTTCTTTTCCGAAGCGCTCCTCTCTTGTGGTCTCCTACAGATTTTCGGAACCTCGAGCACTTTCCTTTAGGTTTTTCCGTCCACTTTTTTTGCTGAAGGACACAATTTCCGGATCTCGCACTTTATACAATCGGGGCGCCGGGCGACACAGCAGGCGCGGCCATGGTGGATAATGCGATGCGAGTAAACGGTCCAGTCCTTGCGAGGCACAAGCTCCATCAGATTCCGCTCGATCTTTACGGGATCCTTGTGAAGCGTCAGGCCCAAGAGCCGGTTGATACGGATCATATGTGTGTCCACCGGGATCCCGGGAATGCCATACGCGTTCCCCAAGATCACATTGGCCGTCTTCCGGCCGACGCCCGGGATCGTCACCAGATCCTCCATGCGGGACGGCACTTCCCCACCGAATCGCGCGAGCACCGCCCGTGCCGCTCCTAAGATGTTCTTGGTCTTGTTCCTGTAAAAACCCGTACTGCGAACGATCTCCTCGACTCCGAAGAGATCGGCGGCCACGAAGGCACGGATGTCGGGATATCTCTTGAAAAGCGCCGGCGTCACCTGATTCACTCGCTTGTCCGTACACTGGGCGGAAAGAATCGTCGCGACGAGGAGTTCCCACGGCGTCTTAAAATAAAGGGCACATTGAGAGTCCGGATAGGTCTTTCCCAGGATTCTAAAAATGGCGCGCACGCGTTTCTTTTTCGAACGTAATGTCTCTCGCATAGCGTGGATTATAACAGCCCCGCGCCCGACATTGTAAGCCTTCTCGCTTTCCGCTATAATCCGATCCAATAAGTAATTTATGATTTTTTTGAAAACCCTAGGGAAGGTTTAAACCTGCCCTACAGATCCAATCAGGTGACCTCTCATGGCAAAAATGAAAGCGGTCATTTTTAAAAAACACGGCACGACGGCAGAGCTTGAAGAAGCTTATGTCCCGATCCCGGAGCTTGGGAAAAAAGATGTTCTGGTCAAGGTCAAGGCCTGCGCGCTGAATCATTTGGACCTTTGGGTACTCGGGGGCATGCCCGGCATCAAGATCAGCATGCCCCATATACTCGGCTGTGATATCGCGGGCGAAGTCGTCGAAAAAGGCAAGAAAGCTCACGGCATCCCGCTCCACCAGCCTGTCATCGTTGCACCCGGTATTTCATGCGGGACATGCGCCTACTGCGAATCGGGATGGGACAGCCTCTGCGCAAAGTATGAGATCATCGGGTTCCAGAATAACGGCGGCTTCGCTGAATACGTCAAAGTCCCGGCACGGAACATTATCCCCGTCCCCGGAAAACTCGGCATGGAATCCTGGGCCGCGGTACCGCTTGTCTTCCTCACGGCCTGGCATATCCTCGTCACGCACGCGGCGCTCCAGAAAAAGGAAACCGTCCTGATCCATGCCGCCGGAAGTGGCATCGGAAGCGCGGCGATCCAGATCGCAAAGCTTCTCGGCGCCCACGTCATCACCACCGTGGGAAGCGAGGAAAAAGTCCAGCGCGCCAAAGCCCTCGGCGCGGATCACGTGATCAACTATCGGCTGAAGGATTTCCACAGTGAGGTCATGCGCTTCACGAAAAGCCAGGGAGTCGACGTCCTCTTTGAGCATATCGGCGGGGAGACCTTCACCAAAAGCGTTCTGTGCCTTAAAAAACGGGGACGGATCGTGACCTGCGGCGCCACCGCCGGGCGTACCGTCAGCTTTGACCTGCGTTATCTTTACACCCATCAGATCTCGATCACGGGTTCCTACATGGGCGGCATCGACGAACTCAAGCGGGTTGTCCGCCGCATCCAGGACGGCCGTCTGAAACCCGTGCTCGATCAAGTGTTCCCTCTCCGGGAAGCGCGCAAGGCCCTTAACCGCATGGCCGCTCGCGAAAATTTCGGCAAAATCATTCTAAAAACCTAGGTCAACGTACGATGTTCAACGGACAACGAAAAAGCTTCGGCTTTAACGTTGCACGTTGCCCGTTTCTCGTTGTACGAAAAAAATGAAACGCTCTAAACTTTATCTCTCCGGCATCCGGCTCATGACCCAGAGCGCGCTCTGCTTTTCCGGGATGGCGCTTTGCGTCAAATATGCCAGCGCGTCCATCTCCCCTTTCCAGATCGTTTTCTTCCGGAGCTTCTTCGGCCTTCTGATGGTGCTTCCCGTCATATGGAATAAAAAAGTGTCCCTTTGGGGCTCCGAGCGCTTCAAGCTGACGGCGCGAGGCCTCTGCGGCTTCGCGGCCCTGATCCTGCATTTCTATACGATCTCGAAACTCGACCTCGGCCTCGCGATCATGCTCAACTACACAGCCCCGATCTTCACCGTGATCTTCTCGATCTTCATCCTGAAGGAACGTCCGAGCCTCTCGCTTTGTTTTTTGATCCTGCTGTCTTTCGCGGGAGTGGTGCTGCTAAACGCGCACTCCAACGTGGCGTGGAGCCCCGCCATGTGGCTGGCGCTCCTCTCCTCCATTTTCGCGGCCTTCGCGTACCTTTCGATCCGCACCATCCGCCACCGAGAATCGCCCTACACGGTGATCTTTTATTTTACGCTGATCTCGACCGCGGGATCGCTTTTCTTTCTCCAAGGATGGAAGTGGCCGGATCTTGGGACCTGGGGGCTTGTGGCAGGCGTGGTGATCTTTTCCTTTTTCGGACAGATCTGGATGACCACGGCCCTGCGACGGGCGCCCGCCTATCTCGTCACGCCGTTCTCGTATCTTCATCCGGTGCTATCGTTCTTTTACGGATGGATGCTCTGGGGGGATGCCATCACCTGGGTCACGGCGACCGGCATTGTCCTGATCGTGGGAAGCGGCTCGCTCATTTCCTACTTCGAAACCCGGCGCGAAATAAAACTCCCCGCCACCCTTGCCAGCGAATCCAGCTTGTAGTACAGCATTGCCACACCCGGTGTGTATAGGGAGAACGTCCCTGGCGTCCTCGCCTTCCGGCCCCCACCCTCCGAACATATGCTATAGTTTTCTTGGGTAAATGACGAATCTCTAGATAGTAATTTTGCGTCATTCCCAAGGAGGAAGCTTATGAAAAACAGGCAAAGAGGATTCACGCTTGTCGAGGTATTGATCGTGGTCGTGATCATCGCTATCCTGGCATCGCTTATCGTGCCGCGCATGCTGATGCAAACCGAAAAAGCCAAAGCCGCCGAAGCATTTCAAATGGTGGGCGCCATGAAGCGCGCAGCGGAAAGATACTACGACTTCCATGGAACCTATCTGCTTCCCAATATACTTCAAGATGGAGCAACAATAATTGTTTCGCATCCCACGGATGATTCTCAAGACTCTAATGAGGCTAGTTGGGCCGATCTTGGGCTTACCGGCATAGAAAAGACAATAAGTTTGGACGTATCGGTATGCGGCCTTTAACGACGAAACGTTCAAAGTTACCGCAAAAATCGACACAGACCCCTCGCCTTATCCTTATCTGCAATACTACTCAGGGGATGACCTTTGGCAATGTTGGAACACATTTAAGCCCATACCCCCTGTTATAGATGGAGACAAATCTGCGACAGGTTGCACGATTTGAAAAACGGTAGGTAGTACGGGGTAGGTAGTCTGTTGAAATAATAAAAGAGGACAGGCATCAAATAACTGCCTGTCCCCTTTTATTTTGTTTAAATGACTTCGGGCTTTGAATCCGTGATCTTGAAGGCGAAGTACATATAGAGGAGCGTCACAAGAACATTCAAGCCAAATGTCCCGGGGAAAGCCGGCACAGGGATCAGGACTTTGAGCCAGGTCAGCGTGAACGATGCCGTCATCGCGAAGCAGGTGAGATTAAAGATCGCCCCGTAGCCAAGCTTGTCCTTGCGCATCTTGTTGAAAAGAAGTCCCGCCAAGGAGTAAAAGAGATTCATGACGAGGAAAAACACGAGCGACAAAATCAGGATCATGAACGGCAGCGCGAACGCCAGCGCCTTCTTAAGATTCTGATAAAGCTTCTCCGCGATCCCTCCGTCAATACGAACCTTGGGCGGAAGCGACTGATTTGAACGCATACCGGCGCCCGTAATGTCCCGCTCCTCGACCTGCCCCGGTGCCTTCCGGATATAAACTTTTTGCGACGTCACGAGGAGATAGGCTTTTCCCATGTCCGCTTCCGTCGCCGAGGTCTTCGTCATATCAAAAAGTGCGATCATGCCGTACTTGGGGTGTTGGAGCTCGGCGGTGGTCTTACCATTCTCGAGGCTGAGTCCCGCAGGTGTCCAGAGAAGAGCCGGCATACTTGTTTTGATCCAACCCGCGAACGCGTCCGCCTGGGGCATGATCTTCACCGAAACCACCATCATGACGAGAACACACGAAAGGCCTGCGAGATAAAGCGAATAAAGCACGCCGCGCGCCGGAGAACTCTTGGCGGCATCCCGGTAAACGGACGGAGAAAAAAGAGCGGTGATGGGCGCGGTAAAGAACGTCAGCATTTTATTCATAGTTTATCTCCATGATTTTGAGTTGGATTTTACCGACAGGAACCTGAATCTCAGCAACCTCGTTCAGAGACTTCCCAAGAAGTCCACGGCCAATGGGTGAGGTGACCGAGATCTTGCCCTCGTCAAAATTCGCCTCGTCCTGAGAAACAAGGATGTAATCAAAGGTATCGCCGCTTTTCAGATTCTTCACCTTGACCTTCGCCGTCAGATAAACCTTGTCCTGCGCGATATCCCCTTTTGCGACGATCTGCGCGCTCGCGAGCCGATGCTCCAACTGGCCGATACGGATTTCCAGTTGATGCTTCGTCTCTTTGGCGGTCTCCCAGTCGGCGTTTTCGCTGAGGTCCCCGTGAGCCCGCGCCTTCTCAAGCTGGTCCGCGACCTCGCGGCGCTTCTTCGTCTTGAGGAACATCAGATCCTCATAAAGTTTGTCGTAGCCTTCTTGCGTCAAGATCACTTTGTCGGACATGGTTGTAAGGTCCTTTGTTTATGCGATTGAATAAGAACTATCGACCCGGCAAGGCGTGTACCCCGCGTCACGGATACACCGAACAAGGTCCGCCGCGCCTAATCCCTCCGGCGAACGGCTCCCCGCTTCATGCATCACCCGCTCCTGAAGATTGGTGCCTCCCATGTCATCCGCGCCGAACGAAAGTGCGGCTTGGATAAATTTGAGATTGGTCGCCGATCCGTGGGCCTTGATATGAGGGATATTATCAAGAAGAAGCCTCGAAATGGAAATCATTTTTAGATCCAGAAAACCGGTTGTCTCCCGGGCCCCTTTGAGCGCATTGTTTTGAGGATGGTAGGCAAGCGGCACAAAGGCGCTAAACCCACCGGTCTCGTCCTGGAGATCCCGTAACTTCAAAAGATGGGCCACACGATGTACGGCAGTTTCGATATGCCCGTAAAGCAGAGTCGCGTTGGTTTTGATCCCCAACCCGTGTGCGGTCCGGTGCACGCCCAGCCACTCTTCACCGGAGATCTTCCCGGGGCACAGCTTCGCGCGCACTTCGGGATCAAAAATTTCCGCTCCACCGCCCGGCATTCCGCTCAATCCAGCGCCCTTAAGTTGCGTCAGAACTTCCTCCCATGAAATTCCCGCGCGCTTTGCCATATCATCGATCTCCGGCGCGCTGAAGGCTTTGATGAAGATCTTTGAGTCGATACGCCTTAGCCGGCGCAACATCTCCAGATAGTAGTCAAACCCGAGCGCGGGGTTGTGACCGCCGACGATATGGACCTCGTTGATCTGGAATTGTTCGACCGCCGTCCGGACTTTCTTTTCGATCTCGTCCAGCGTCAAGGCGTAAGCATCCAGCGCACCGGCATCGCGGGAAAAGGCGCAGAATTCGCAGCGGGTGGAACAAATGTTCGTGGGATTCAGATGAAGGTTCACAGCATAAAACGCGCGACGTCCGTGCAGACGCTCCCGTACGTCCTGCGCCATCCGGCCGATCGTGAGGATATCCGTGCTTTCAAAAAGCGCGCGCCCGTCCTCAAGAGACAGACGCTCTCCGGCTTTTAATTTTTGCTGGATATCCTGGAGGGTAACCATTTGAGCATTCCTATCGTGGAAGGACGAAAGGCCATTCCGGGTTTTGCATTCCCCGTTACCCGTTGCCCTGTCTTTTCTCGATCTCTTTAAACAATTCATCAACAAGATGCGCTTCGTCGACCACGCGTTC